>Ga0099822_1003861_pt1 | contig 19364 bp, 9 predicted proteins | sample CowpeawhiteBW_FD_76839 | JGI IMG/M metagenome (GOLD analysis project Ga0099822, IMG submission 76839) | Root nodule microbial communities of legume samples collected from California USA - Cow pea white BW | ecosystem: Host-associated > Plants > Roots > Nodule | place: USA: California | collected...
ACTAACATAATGGTTGGTAATTTTACCTGAAACAATATATTCCCAGGGCATTGGTAATTTCATGAATGACTGATGTGGCAAAATGCAAGTAAAGTGCCACTGTGTTCATAGAAACAGAAGAATGCTTGAGTAAAACAAATAGAGTCATAGGGATAAAGAATAAAGAAATTATATATTTACTCAACCTCAAGTGTTGGCCTAAACAAAATTTAACTCAAGTACAGCACAGCAATGTTGATGTATCAATTTTTCACGATCGTAATAGTTTGTTGATACTTTATAGTAATTCTTAGTAAGATGAGCTTCTTTATGTTACAAGCAAAACTATCCAAGCCATAATCATAAATAAACATTTGATACAAAAAGTATAATAGTCAAACATTGGTGAATGCTACATATTTGTGGTGTCAACTCTTTTTGATAATTTCAAAATGTAATTTTGCATTGGAATATCTGAGGATTTTGGAGATGGTGAAATTATTTTTTTAGAAATAATTTTTTTATCATTGATATTGTGGAAAATAAATAAAATATGATCAAAGACAACCAAAGTAGTTAGGTTATGATAAAGTCTACTTAGCCAATTTATGGTGGTTTTCTATGTTCAGGTTATTGCGCCTGTGTTTTCTTGAGGAGACAATGTTTATCCTTTTCTCTATTGTACTTGTTTCTTTCTCTTTTAAAGAATATTTTGCTTTAGAAAGTAATTATTGAACACTCACATGTTAATCTACACCTAGAAAGAGAAACAGAGAGAAATGAAAAGATAGATAATAACATGAAAAAGGAGAGAAATAACAAGTTTCTTGTGAGTTGTAGGCACTACTATTTAGATGTCAATATATGACTACTAATTCACTGTGCTAACGCCTAATATGAATGAGAAGTGTCAATATATAACTACCCATTCACTTTTCCAACCACTAAGAAAAATAAGAAGGCAGTTGTACCTGAAAATGCACAGTAACCAAGAAGAACTAGTCTCTCATCTAATAAAGGAACCCTTCAAAGATATATATATAAATGAGTTTTAGAATAGGAAGCAAACGAACATGAAAATCATCAACTAACGAAATTTAGAATGAAAAATTACACTCCATACCCGTCATTCAGCCTTGATGCAAGAACATTAGCAATGGCCAATGGGAGATACACGAGGGACTGAACAAAATAAATAATGCTTATATCAATTATCTTAGTGTAATAAAAACAATAACAATCAATCACTGAAATGGAATCATCTAAATGTTTTCTGCCATGTTTTTTGTCATTCCACCAATGATGGACAATGACCATTAATATTTATCTCTAAACAACAATATTAATGTTGTTATACAACTAAATACATGCTCGATAATCTAAAAATTTATTATATGAAAATTCAATCGAGAAATTTTCCTCCAAAAGAGCGTGACTTAAACTTTTATCGTTGAAAGGATTTTATTCGAATTTTATTCTTAATTGCTTCAAAGAAAATATCACTGACAAGTTTTTCCAGTTATCAACGCATTGGGTTTTCTACAGCCATTGAGCTTCAGCTTAATTGGTCAAGTTAATAGAATGACCGAGTAACAAATTTGAAACTTGAAATATAAAGATTTTCATTGAATGAAAGGGCATTGTTATGAATCGATATTTGATGTGCAGAAACTAAAATTACTCTAGTGCCACAAGAAAAATATCATTTCAGATATTAGAAAATGGTTTTGGAGGGAAAATGACTGCTTCCCTTCCTTTTAAGACCCTCAAGATGATCATCAACAAATCCCACTAATTTGAACATTATACACATTTTACATACTACTATTGAAGAAAGAGTGTAAGCGAAAAAAAAAAAACCCTCCGAACATCCATCCCTAGCCATCATGCAGACTAAACATTCTATCATTAAAACAAACACCAAACTGACACGCATATTTTGCCCCTAGGATACCTCCATGTTCATTTATTACAACTCCTGTTTTCATGTCAAGATTGAAATACCAAGGTTTTTCTTCAAACAGAAAAAATATATATTGAAAGCTGAAAAAGAGTACAGAGGGGTTGCCGAAATGGTGTTTTGCGTCCATAAGGGAGGCTGCATATATAGGCTAATGGTAATCATTCTGATACAGCTTCCCAATGATCCAGACACTATTGGAACAATAATGCTCTTAACCTAAAGGATATCAAGAATCTTAAGAGATTGAGACTCGTACAATCTGAGTTTTATAGCTATCGTAAAACATATATGAAAGAGAAGTTTACTGAAAGAGTGGGCAACTTTTGAACCGTATCATCATCGTGTTTTGACAGTTTTATAATGAGGACAACAATCAAATAAAGCATCTTAATAAAGTAATTCAGTATGTAACATTTACTCAAAACATACCATGCACATGCCAGTTTTTAGACCCTTAGGTTCGTCACATAAATGAGCCAAAATCATCCTCCCCTGCAAAATTAAGCTTCCTTCATAAAAATCATAATACATGGAGTTGTATATAAAAGGAAGCTAGCAGCAATATATATAAAAGGTTCTAAAACAGATTGCAAGAAGATGAACTAGTGCTTACTAAGAATATATTTTTTTCAAATTCATGATCTGTGTTGCAAATTGGGATTGGGGTAAAATTATTCTAATATCTCTCAGTAATTAGTAAACATATAGCTAGAATCTACACATTCATTTCAGGACATTTTATTTCCTTTTTTTAAGAGAATGTGATTGTTATTAGAAACATATCCCCACATACACATTCGTTTCAGCATATTTTATTTCCCTTTTTAAGAGAATGTGATTGTTATAGAAGCTAAAAATGTCATTATTATGATTCTAACTAATAAAATATTTCTTTCATCCTTCCGTTATTCATGTTGGTATCATAGCTGCTGACCATAGTGGATGTGGCATTCCATAGTTCCTGAGATAAGACAAAATTGTATGTTTTATACCTCTGCTAAAGAAATTTAGGATGACCTAAATAACACCTGTTCTTTGAGAAAGGATTTTGTTGCTGGTTATGACATTATAAGTAGGGTGCTTAATAACAAACCGAGTTCTCTCTGTATTGTAATATATATCAGAATGTACTATAATGATCTTCTAAATGTGGTGGGTCCCTACTGGTTCGATGGTCAAAATTATTTGCAGTGGAGTCAGTATAATTGGAAGAGTATATTATAATGATCTTCCAGACAGGGCATAGAAAAGCCTGAATGCCGCTATAAAAATTGAAAAGAACAAAACAAGAAAAGCCAACAACTTTTCAAATGTAAACACAATTGTCATACCACAAGGTATCCAAAAGTAAGTCCTGTCCCAATAACAACTAAATGTGGATATCTCCCCATGATGTCAGATGGTGACAAATAATCCCTGAAACAAAAATTACCCCATGTGCTTATAAGAAGTAAAGAATAATAGAATAATGTGCATTTCGTTCAAACAAACTGGGTAAAAATTTTATGCATCTAGAGTCGAGTTCTTACCACATAAGAACTCCTCCGACAAGTACAACAAATGGGTAAAGCTGCTCAAGAACAAACACATTAATAAAGCATCCAGATTTTAGAAGAATATCATCATATGGAAAAAATATATTACCATTGCCAGTGCAAGTGGCATGCTTCCATTCCTTGCCTTCACAATCTTATAAACATTAGTAACACTGCAAGTAACAAAAACATAATGTTGACCACCAAATAAGCTAAGTAAAACAGCCTAGAGAAATACAAAGATCACTCTGTACTTAAATTGGTGTAAAATTTTAACCTAATATCATATACGCAGATATTTGTAGGCTAACTATTATCAGATTCTGGATGATTTGAGGTATTGAATTCTGCATACTATAAAATAACACCACATGAACATAACAAGAAAGAAGAATGTCATAATACTAAACATGTCTCGAGATTATAGGGTTTAAGGAAGTAAAAAACGAATGGACTCTAATAGATTAATATGGGGAAATATATTGTGGTACAAAGCACTTCGCCCTATTTCCGTAAATGATATTTAAGTTGCTTTAAAGCCTCGTCTCTGCTCAGAAGATCTTGTGCAACCACTTCCATTAATTTTTCTCCCAGGCTAAAAATTTAGCCCAATAGGTGTTGATCTTCCAAAAACCACTTCAATAGTGTGTAGTATGCAGCTACTAGGAAACTAGTATTATGCCAATATTCAGCCCAAGGCATAAACTCTGTCCAACGGCTGTTCAAAACAAAAGCACCTGAGATAAAGTAACGAGTATTCTATACATTACTTCGGTTTGCCCATATCGCTCTGAGTGGCATGTTGTACTCACATTCAAAGTAGTTCCCTGTAATCTAAATTTTTTTTCCAAAATAGACTCAAAAAGAAGAACCTCTAAAGCTTAAATGGTAATTGTCACCCCATGGAGTCTAATGACTCCCTTAAGAAAAATCCCAGCTATAGACCTTATAAATAGGGATGCTTAAGAAAAATGAACTCTCCATATTTACTCAATTTGTCCACTACTACCAAGACTGCATAAAAAGTCTTAGATTCACGAGTACCCACTACAAAATCAACATCGATCTTATATGGTTGTAGGAAAGTGTTGGAAATCTCACATTGATTAAAGATATTGTCAAATTATAGTCTATATAAATGGAAATAAATCTCACCTTACAAACCAACTTTGTGAGGTTGAATTAGTCTTAAAGTTCATTTTCTAAAATAGTATTAGAGTCTATCCTATTAAGGTCCATTGATCCTATCATGCCATTTGCTATCAAGCCATTATCGGACCACATAGTCTCATGCTCAAGATGTTTAGGAAATTCCACCTTGATTAGAGATATGACCAAATTAGAGATACAAGAGGATGCAAAGTCAACTTTACATGGTTGAGTTATGCTTAAAGTTTACCTTCTAAAAGAAAGAGTAATGGCTACAATAACCATGTTGTCTATGGGAATGAAGCCTAGTAATTACTTCCTTAGCATACATGATAGGCCACTACATACTCCGTCATGTAGTAAAACAGATTACTTCACTACCTCTTTATTCTTCATGGATCAAGAACTGAAAAAAAATGAAGCAAACAAGTTTACCCCAAAAGGAGCACTCTGCTTCTCTACACTAGAATCTTGAATTAACAGTCAATTTCCTACCCTCTTCCTGGTGAAGTCAAGGCACTATACAAGGGAAATACATTTCTTTAACAATAACAGAAACATAAAAGAACTCTAACAAGAACAGATATAACAAACTATATATGTCCTTTACTTAATCCTTTTATTCTTCCTATAATGAACCTTTTGTACCCAGATTCAGCGGAAACATGGATGTTAGTGGAAGAATAATAGTAACCTTTAGTATGTTCATCATGAACTACTGAGACAGTTGTTTGCTGGAACCATCGATCCATCAATGTGAGGATAAGGATGAAACACAAGTGTTTTAGCCCAGAGGCAACTGTGGGGATTACAATTCAGGGGACAAAGGCCAAAATCAAAACCATAATAAACCTGGACCCTTCTGAGCAAAGGTACAATGCAACATGGAGTGTTTGGATAAAATAAGGATGAATTCGAGCAAAATACACAAAAGGGAAATGAGCGGAGACAGTAACTAGAAACTTGGACAAAAGCTTATTCATGTATCAATTCAGGGCATGTTTTGGATGGATTTCAGCCACTTTTTAAAATTTGTTTGGTTTAGCAAGAGTTGTGTAAAGAATATATTTATTTTCTAGGTTTTAGTTTCAAATAAATTAGTTTCACTCCATCATCAATGCTGAAAATAACTAGTAACTAAACAACAACCAAATGGTATATAGTTCAACATAAATGAAAATGTGAGATATAAGAGTTGGAAACATTGAACAAATTTTGGGCCAAGGAGAAGGGGGTATTACACATGCTAAACAATTTTGAACATTAATAATTTTAGCTATACATACTTGCATGTAACTGTCGGTGTAACACCAAAAACTATCATTAAACACAATACAGCTTTGAATGTTGGGATTCCTGAAATGCAGAAAAGAAAAACAAAGGCCAAGTAACTTATCCAAAACAGTGAACTATACAAAGACATCTTGCCATCTGGTAAAAATGAACATGCAGAATTAAAAGTTTGATTGAAAATGAGGCCACATTGCAGTAAATCTAAAATTGTTTGAAGTAAAAGACAATCAAATGTACAAAAAGTTTTGTCCAAATACCAAAAATTACATTTTAGATATTGTGTATGAAACTTGGAAAAAGGTATAACTACCACAAATAGTAATACAGACCATATAATGAAGGATTTCTTACCCTCAAGATAAGGAAGCCAACTTAAAAATGGCAAAGACTTTCCAAATGGTTGAGCCCACCACTCAGCACCTATATAATAAAATAATAGTAATAAATAATAATAAAAACAACAACGTACACAGGATTCTTATCAAAGTTAGTAGTGGTGAATATAAACATAACAAAAGTCCATACCCATGATAGCAGTGAAAAAATGACTGATGTATATTATCATCAGACCCTCTGTGGGCCCATTTATAACAGGCAGTATAAGTGTATTGGTGAAATAGCTGCATCCAAAACAACATTTAGAAGAAATCAATATTCCTAGTCTATCTAATAGCATATGTGAAATACGGTATTAAAATATAGAGTTAAATATATTTTTAGTTCCTAAATTTTCATCTGAAATTGAATTTTGTCCCTGTCCAAAACTTTCTACCACTTTCAACCTCATACTTTACTAATGACTGGATAAAGTCTTCATCAACCAACGATGTTAAACATTTGGAGATGTGGCAAACAGCATTGCACAATGGATTAAAATTGTAGTTCCACGTGGCTGTTTTGACATAGTGCCCCCTCATAGCTTAGTGATGGTGGACCTAGAGAAAGGCGGTGGATAAGTGGTGAGGCATACAGTGGCAGGCCTGGAGTTGATGAGCTTGGTGAGTGTGGACCCAGAGTTGGTGATTATGGGGGCACCCGAGATGCCAATGTCAGAAGCATGTCAACACTATAACAGCCACATGAACATACAACTTTAATCCACTGTGCAACGTCATTTACCACATATAAATGTTTAAGCCACAGAGACTTCATCCGTTCATTAATTAAGTATGAGAATGAAAGTGATACAAAGTTTTGGACAAAGACAAAATTCAATTTTGTATGATAGTTGAACGACTAAAAACATCATTAAAACTAAAATATATAATCACACCAAAATTCAAAATTTGTGATTTTACACAAGGGAAGAAGCCAGCTTAAGAATAAGAAATGTTTTATTACAATACAAGAATACAAACAGTACATTGCGAAATATAACAACATAATCCATATATTAGTTGAACAAGATAACTTACTGCTCCCAAGTTGCCCCATAAAATGTAATTGCAGATATTAACCACCACCAGAAAGTACCTCTTCCACACATGGCTGTGCTCCCAAAAGCCAATGATTCAAACTGAAAACAAGTTATCATATATGACAGCCTGTAATCTCTTCCAATCACTTATAGCCAAAGTTAAAAGAGACATACCGTACAAGCAAGTGCATCACATCCTGCAAACAAAGTTGAGAATTTCCTCATTAACAACAAAAGGGTAAGCAAAGTGAAAAACAATCAAGTAAAAAACACAAGCAAGAAAATCACCATGATCAAAGAGCTCCCCCAATGGGCTTGAGGAATTTGTTCGTCTAGCTTGCTTCCCATCAACAGCATCAAATGTCTAGAGCACCCAAACGCACACAAACATATAAGAAAACAATAAAATAACTATCAAATAATGGAAACTTAGTCATGTAGTAAAGATCGTCCACAGATAAACCATATGAATATAGCTTAGCTGTCGTGACATAAACTGATCGTGGAACAACTAAACATAGTAAGATATAAATAATCAGAAAGGCAATGTGGAAAACATTAAAAACAAAGAGTTCCAATGTTGATTGCTTTTTTTGGAAATTTAGCTGCAATATGAAACAGAAAGTCAGATGTAAACATCCAAGGGCAAAATTTTTAAATAATATAACAATCATAATATAAAAGGCTTCAATTCAACCATTAGAGCACTAGGTTCATACATCTAAAAGATTCAGTAACTCATCATTTAGACTCGTGCAATAACACCATTATAATCAAGATTCAAGAAACTAGTAGAGGCCAAATATTATGCGCGTCAAATAGATCACAGTTCAAGGCAACTGATTACCACATTAGTAAAATTTATCTCGCTTGGTTGCCATCAAGGCAGAAAAACAGGGCTACCCAAAATAAAGATTGAAACCAAAGTCAAAGAGACTAAGAACTTGGCAAGTACTGCACCACAAGTATTTTATCCTACCTGGTATAAAAACAGAAGTAGTCCATGGGCAAAATGAACCCATCTTGGAGGAGCTGAGTCCAAATGTGGAGAGTATATCTGAAAAATAAATAAATAAATAAATATATGTACAATGTATCTAGGAATTCACTGTTTCAATACAGCCGCTATATAAAAATTGCCTACCTTGACCATGTAAAGAACAGTTCCACAAAAGAAAGTATCAATAATGCATAAAAGTAACCAACAATCTTAAATATGCTTAATATACTATGACTTTAATTTTGGAAGTATGAAGAATAATGGACTCAAGTTCCACTTACATAACCAAGCAATGCAGACACTAATAAGAACATAAATCCCATAAGAGTTATCTGCAATCAAGAAATTTATAGATTTATTAGCGCCAATTTAAATGCTTAACAGAACAACAGTAAAAACAACAGTTGACGCTACAATAAGAAAGGAGGTAAAGGTGTACCATGTTTGGGCTGCGAAGATTTGAAGAATGCCAATATATCATGATAAATAAAACAAAAAGGTATGAGTCAGTGTATTCAAAAGTCAAAAGCTAAAATTACAAAAATAAAAAAATAGCTACATTTTTGCCAAAGAGTAAATGATATTCTTACAAATAACAGTGCGTATGTACTATAGCTAGAAATTTCAAACATATATTTCAATCAGGAGGTGAACTGACTATGATATTATCCAGCTACAGTAACCCTAAGAAACTATTATTATAATAAATATTTATAAGAAAAGTTCCATGACTTTAATAACTCGATCTTCTCAAATGAAGTTCATAATCTGATTTATCCTTCTTGAATTAAAGAGATGTTTCTATATAAACAGATAAACAAGTCAACATAAAGCAATAACTTAGTTTCATCAAATGATAAGAGTACTCACGGCATCCATAGGGGGAAAAAATTAACAAAGCGAGTCCAAAAGGGTTGCAGTACATATTTGGCCACATAGGAATGATCTACTCCACTATATTTATATTTGTGCAGAGCTGCAACACCGTGAGACCCAATATAACCCATTTTCTCTCCGATATCCAAGTCCAAAATAAGCTTCAAGGATATACTAAGCCTTAGCACAACCTGCTAAACTTTGAAAAATAACAATTAGACCAAATAAATATAGGAATCTGCAAGATGCCCATTTGAAAATTGACAAAAGATTGAATTTGAAGATAAAAAAGTCAACTTGAACAAATTTGAAAGGAAATCCAAAATGAAAAATGATTAACTGACAAGAAAAGGCCAGAATTATAAAACTATTTTACACTGAAATAATAGATGTCTAAATGAAAAAAAGAATTGATCTAAGTAGGCCGAAAAAACAATCCCGTTAAATAAAATTATGAAAATGGGAAAAAATACATACAAAATTCCATCGAAGAAGAAAAATAAAAGCTACAAATTAAACAGTACTTAGCAGCCATATTTGAAACAAAGCACTTAAACTATAACAAGTAATCATGTGAGAAAACCATGTTTCGTATTATTTATTCAGGCAAGCACATAAGGCATTCCTTAAGGACACTTAGCAGTAACCAGCTTACAATTATGTAAAGTGAACATTATAACAGTTGTTTTGACCATGAAGGTAATGCTTCATTAGGTAATGTATTTTGAAAAATGAACACAAATATGGTTAAATATTTTTCTGTTAAATGTTTGTCTTCATTTCCTAGTCCATTCATTATCTGATACACAGCATGTACATTTTAACACTTCTTACTCTCTCTGGTTACATTGTGTTTGGATGAGAGATTTCAAAAATTCCAAGAAATTGAAATACATAACATTTGAAACACTTGTAATTAAATTCTCTTTATTTTCTAAATATTTTGTTCGGATAGAGTAATTAGAATAGCTTATATTTCAATTTTATTAGTTTGATAAAGTAATTGAATTTATCTTTTAAGATAGAATTTCAAATCAACCGCGTTGTACATCAAAGCAATCAATATCTAAAAATCATAAAGACAACTTGTAAAATATAAATTACTGAATTGAAGGTTTCTGGCAGGCTTTATTAACACAGTACGCAAACAAATCAGAGCAAGCGTCCTTGTCTTTAAAAAAAGGAATGGACACAAAAATATGGAGCTGAAAGCTGAAAGAATACATTGCAAAGACAAATTAACACAAAAATCAGCTCACTAGTAGGAATAAACATAATTGGACTCTTTCAGCTCAAAATTCTCTTTTCTTTCAAAACCATAAATTTATTAACTTCAAAGAAAAAAAATATCCACCGAAAGAAATACACCCAATAACAAATTTGCATGATGTAAACAAACCACCCAACTTTCTCAAAAACAAAAAATCAAAGTAAAATGTTCATAGTTACAGCTCAAACTCGTAAGTAAACTCGTTAACCCGTACGAGTTTACGTTTTTACTCATAACTTTCGAGTTAACTCGTAGGCAAACTCGCCTGTAGTGTAAACTCGGTAGAGTCGGGAGTGAACTCGCTTAAACTCGCGAGTTTGGTACCGAGTTGGCGAGTTCGAAGGAGAAATTTTTTATGTTTGGGGTGAGAAACTGAAGAAAACTCACCTAATGTAGGATTTCACCGTGCGATCACCGTCTACTTGCTCCGTCGTTCGGTCGTCGCTCGCCACGCCGCCGCTCCTCGCTGCTCGATTGTGTCTCAGTTGTTGTGCTCAGCTTTTAGGAGAAAAAAAAGTGTCCCACTGTGTAGGAAGAAGAGAATTTTACAGCCTGGAAGGTAAAAGAATATATATATTATATTATTTATAAATTATTCTTTTAATTGAATTTTACGATTAGGAATCAGTGGTTTTAATTTCAGAATTTAAGTAGGAATTAAGAATTATTTTTAATTATTTAATATGGGTTTTAATTTTGTAGTTGAAAATTGAAATTAGGGATCAATTTAAAGTATGTTTAGAAATAGATCAAATAACTAAGAGTAATTCAACTATATTTTTATCTATTCTAATTAATTATTATATTGTAATATTGGATTTTTAATTTTCTTTATAAAAAGTAAGTTCTTACGACATTTATTCCTAACTTTTTATTTTTAATTTAGGCATGAGAGACTTTTTTTCAACTTTTAAGGAATCAAATATAAAAGTGGAAATATTTATTGGTTTGTGAGAAAGTTATTAAAGCATATTTCGGTATTTTTTTTTATTTTCGAAAAGTTACATCCTCGTTTCACGATTCTAATTTTTTTATTTTATTTTTATGCTATAGTTTAGGAAAGTTATATTCTAATGTAATTTCGTGAAGGTACATTTTAATACTATTGTTACTTTTTTTTTTACTTTTAATTGTTTAAAATCTAAAAAATTTATGAAAATATTAAAAGTCAATCAAATAATTTCCACTTAAAAGGGAATTATACTAAAACTTTACTAATATCTCCAAAGAATTTATTTTAAAAATACCTTCATGAGAAACTAAGAAAAAAACAAGATAAAGTGCATTAAGAATTATTTCTTTTAAAATTGAAAAGAAAATACTACGAATTTCAATAATAGGTAGAGTTAGTTTGCATGGTGTCTACAAATTTCAATAATAAGTAGAGTTGGTAAACGTAAAAAATATTCAATGTAATTATTAAATAAAAAAATTATATCTATTTATTTTTAAAATATAAAGGTTAAAATAAATCAAAATTTCAAAGAATAATAAATTTTAATTTTACGTCGAAATTGAAGAACTATAAAAACTTATTTAACCCTTAGTATAATGAAAAATTGTATCTGATTAACATACATTGTTTTCTTTGATTTTTGAAGGCTGCTTTGAACTGGGGACTATCAAAGGACTAAAGAGTGATTCTGAAAAACTTCGATCAAGAAAAAATGAAGGAAAATATGGTATAATTTGGTTTGAGATTGGATGAGAAAGATATGTTGGAGATTGAGAAATTAGAGGAAATGAAGATTATTAGGGGAAGACAAGGTTAATCATTTACTCCACAGGGGAAGAACAGAATTGAAGTAAACACTGTTTCAACCGAAAGGTTTCTCTTGTCTTCATTTCTTGATCCTAATATGATGATTTAAGAATGATCATAACAAAAGAAAAGAAAAAAAACACGTATTTTGTACAACTAAACTTATTTTTACAAATAAATTAAAGGGTTAAATATGATTTTGATTTCTAAACTTTTAACAAAATTTAAAATTAGTTAATTTTCAAAACTTTAGACCAATTTAATCTCTCATATTTAATAAATAGATAAATTTAGTCCTTTTAACAAAATGTTGTTAAGTTTATTTGAAATGTGTTTAAAATATCAAAGAAACTCCAAAAAATTTGAATAAAAAGCCTAAATACACGTATTTCCAATATTGAAAGACTAAATTAATTTAAAGTTTTGAAAAAAGACTATTTAAAAAAAAACATATTTAACCCTAAATTAAATTTACTGCATCTAAAAGGATAAAGGAAACAAGCGACCTAATAAAATGAAATAAAGATAAATGTCAGTAAGAAACATTCTCTAACAGTTTGACAGTAATAAGCACACTTTTTCTCACAACGCAAAAGGAACCATGAAATTCATCATCACAACACATGATCGTACAATTAATTTGGTAGCAAATGTTGATAATGCAATAATTACGTCGAATTATGCGCTCCCCATGCCACGATCTCGAAAAATCAGACATCGCAAAGTAAGACCGTAATGGCGATACTAGCTTCAAAATGTTCTTCCCTGATTCTCTTTTCATTTCAAAGTTCTTCTCCACAGCATCCAATTTACAACAAGCAGTTGAATCTACAAAGCATCTTTCAGTAATTAATAAATGGGAAGACAATTCTCCAATACACTTGAATTTCAGAAAAGCTCTCTATATACTCATACTAGTACTTTAAAAAAATAATACGTTCAGAGTACTTAATAATTTTTTGATGAAAAAGTCAACAGCAATTAATATTGAAAAAACTTGCCTACCAAAAAAATCCAAACCATTTTCAAATTGCACAAATACTTTGGAGAAAAATAAAACAAAAAGTTAAATTTAATAGCCGTTAACTTCATACCTGTCAAAATTGGAAGCAATTATTATACAGGGATTATGCTGCAGCTACTTGTGCTGGACCGTTTTCATTGATACCTAGCTCGATGCACTGAAAGAAATTTTAAGTCATTTCAGAAGAAAAGGAATACAGGACTAATCTTATGATGGCAACAAAAAGCTTTAAGAAACATGTAAAAAATATCAAACCTGTAATTGGGTAACTCCAATTTGTGATAGATATTACTAAGAAAAAAATGCAATGCATTTTCAGTAGGGAAGAGTAATTAAAGTCACTAGCTTTTTAGTCCGTACATGCTACCATCATCAGACAAGACTGTATACAGGTTCTTTTACACCAAAATATGTTCATGAGACAAATGTAAAGGGATTTAAGGCATAAAGTTGATTCAGGAGTCATATGATCCTCTTTCTCCGTACTCCTTTTCTCTTTTCTAATAAACTTCCTTCGTCAATCATAAACCAATATTGAGTATTATTGACTAAAGTATAGATATACTGTAACATAAACCAAAATCCGAATGTCGCATCTAATATTTTTGTTACCTGAAGAAGGTAACCATGCAACCAATCCAATGTTTGAGGAAATGTTGTTGTCGATACGTTGACCACAGTCAATCCCTGTAACATCAAATGGCAAGATTCTAAGAAAATAATCACAGATGTACAGATGTAAATTAAAGTTGTGGGGCTTTAGGTAATCCTACAAATAGTGAATAAAATTTTGTATCTTCAGTTTCCCGTTCATTAGTTAATACTTAATAAAAGGAAACATTGGGAAAAAAACTACAGAGCGAGTAAATATAGAACAATTTGAATTGGAAAAATGCTCAGCAATTGTCATGGTTATCATCAAATAAAACAACAGTCAACATACTGGAAAGAAGGATTTTCCACTAACATTTCCAGTAATGAATAATATCACAGTATACTTTTGGACATACCTGTGATGTGAACGAGCACAGATAATCTTGCATGGTTTTCATGTTGGCCATAAGTTTTTCATTATCCTGTAAATGAACAACAAAATTCAGATTATTCTCAATCTACAAGAATCTACATGATATAGAAAGAAATCTTGGATCATAAGCTGTTACTCAATGCCCTCAAATTTTATGCTTCTGTTGATAGCTCAGAATCCTTCTGTAAATAACCTAACACTTCTTGTTCATTTATTTATTTCCAGTCATTCTTCTCTTGATAATCACACTGAAAGCTAGGATTCTTTCTTCAATTAATTGTTATAGATGCCTTTCTTAACAAAGTTTTCTACATGTGAGAGGTTCTTTAACTCCTCTATATGACATGGTTGTTAGAAGTGGTTTGTCCACAATCACTGTAAAGGCCTTTGTTGACTTGTTTTACAAGATCATTTCTTTGGCTTCATTACGCTTATATAATTTTCTATACACCTTTCATTTAAACAAAATAAATTCCCTTGAAACTCAAAACACAGGAGCTATATAGTATCCAAAAGTAAAATACCAAGACCAGGGAATGGGGTTTTAAGTGTAGAAGTTAACATACCAGATTTGGGCATTTGTCATAAAATGTTCGGGTGGAGATCCATTCCTCAAGTAATGCCTGAAAAAAGGTAACACAAATATCTTCGAGTGATATGACGTTTTAAAGTATAGATGGAATTTTATAAAGAGTTGTGCACTTGACCTAAGTAGTTTGCAAAAAATTCTACATACCCTTCTACTATTGGCACAAAACCAAACGCAACATTCACGACAACATTTTGGATCGCATTTATCGGTCTTTTTTGTGCCAATATTACAGTTGCAGTAAATCCATGCATCAACCCTAAAATATTATTACTACTACTACTACTATTATTATTATGGTCATCATCATTATTTTTGTTATTGCTATTATTTTCATTTATTATGTTTATGTCCCCATGCACTATATGAACATCCTAGATATACACAATGGACCTGACTGTAATCTTGGTTGGATAACCAAATAAATCCCAAAGTCCATGCAACAAGATAAAATAAAAAATCGCTTGGTGTATAATTGCTACTTGCATAAAAGTAATGGAAAAATGGACAAAACCTTATGATCAAATTCAGCCATCTTCAACACAATAGGCACAATTATCGGTTTGGGGCCTGACTTCTTACTAATGGTAGTTTTGTCAGTCTCCAGATCCCTAAGAGAAGCAACTGCGTGAAAAAAAAATGTTCATCATCCATATTGTGCCTTGACTCCTAGAAAGAAACTAATAATCAGCACTATGGGAAATAAGAAACTAACCTTTTTGCCCAGGTATACTTACAGAAAGGCCCATGGATGTTAGAGCATTTGATACTGCTTCAACCTGATCAGCAGATACTCCTTCATTAGAGCTCAAAATCTTGGAGTCACCTTTAGTCTCATCACTGCTACCCACATGTATATCTTTTATTTGTATGGTAGCATTTTCATCCAAAGTCACAACGGCTGGATTTATCTCTTTGTTTTCTGAATGTACACCAGAAGGTGATTTATTCTCATCGTCCACTAAATAAATGCTAGGATCCAAATGCATTCCCTGTCATAGTGAAAATATAAATAAACAACTTGAACACACACCCAGAGAAATAGTTTAACCAAATAAAAAAACAGAAAAGGAATATCAAATTATTAAAAAATTAATTTATTGGACATTTATGTGAGACCAAAGTTACAACTGAAATTATCATTTATCTTTACAATATTTGGTTTCCTCTTGGTATCTTCAAATTGTGATTTTTATTTTTGTTGATAAAAGCCAAAATAGTATTGAAGGTCTTACAAAGTGACTTAGACCTGACTCAACAAATGCGACTCTAAGGTGACATTTGCCCCCTCTCACATACTATATTCTGACATTATATCTAGTAAATATGAAACTCACGTCCAACACCATTGGTGACTGACCATTTTAATGATCTAGAATAGGTTCAATACCATCTTGTAAAGTCGGCTAGGCCTAACTTAATCATGTAAACTTGGTTTGTAAGGTAAGGATTTCTGGAATTGATCATCAACAGATACGTCATTACCTACTCATGGTTAGTGGTTAGTATTATTGGAAGTACACTATTCAAATATGGATTGACCAATCTAAAAAGATTGAAAGGATGTTAAACAGGGATGTACATGGAACCTGCCACTAAACACGTGTCCATACATACCTCAATTATAATTGGTTTCCCATCCTTCATTGCCTTCTTCAGATCACCGGCCAAACCTAGAAACCAAACGCCAACTTAATGCATGAAAATGATCAAGTATAAAATATTCATATCATTAGTTGAAAACCATATTCAATTTATATCAACCAATATATCAAGCTAAACACAACTAAGAAGACCTTTGCGAACAACCCTGCATTCTCTGCAAAATTCAGTTATTAACTCCTCTGGCGAACCAAATTCTCTAGCCCATACAGGAATTGATGCCAGTGGTGCACTGTAAAAAAAATATTCAGATTTTATATATGAGTATTAATTACTTCAGTTAGAAAACTGTCATGCAAAGAAATGAAAATATTGTCATGTAAGATTTGTCAATTTCTGTTGTGTACGACTTGGTTAGTTGGTCCTTGATCTATATAAAATCAAAGGGAGAATGGTGAAACACAGCATAGAACATTTATACCTAAAGAATCAACATGTAATTGATTGTATATATCAAGAGACATGGGTTTTGTTGAGCAATAATAAAATTATGTTGTGTGTATCCAAGAGCTTGATTACAAAAACAAATAATTTTAGGCCAAAAGTAGCCTTAGTATCATCCCTTACAAAAATACTTGAATAAATAACAGTTCAGACAAACAGAACTTTCTATCAAAGCAAAAATATTAGTCTAGGTAAAAATAAAGAAGTTCCAGACATACTCTGTTGATGTGCGCAACAGTTCGTAAACCATATCTGTCTATCAAAGTCAACAAGAAAAACGTCAAAATTAATTGCATATAATCTTAAATAAGCACAACAAAATATAGGGACAACTCCCATTAGGTGCCAGTTAACCAGGAAAAAAGAATCTGGTTAGCTAGATACACAGAATTGGAGATACGTTGTTTAACTTGCACCAAACTGAAAGCCCTCATTTTGATATTAAACAAAGATACATTTATATTGGAGACATTCAAAGCCTACCTGTAATACATTTGGTAAATTTAGCCTCTGTGCAAGCTGAGTGGCCATAGTAGACTTCCCAACACAAGCAGTTCCACAGACAAGGATTACTAATGGAACTCTTTGGTGGTGAAATCTGGATAAATGGGAAAAGCAGGAAATTGGAAAAGACAACTCAATATTACTATAAAATATAACCCCATAAAGTAGTTTCTTTTTCTATCTCCAGTAAACATGAATATTTTTTTCCAATTCCTTATTACAGCTAGAAAGACAAGAAATAAGCTCATGCACATAGACAAAAATCATGTACATAAAAATTTGTACAAACAGATGCTAATTTGATAATATTCATCTATGATGCAGGGATACGATACGTGTATCGAGACTCAACAGAGTTTACCTAGTATAAAAAATAATATTAAAAATATATTAATGATATATATGCATAACATATTACTCTTAACACAAAAATAATTCAATATTTTGACATCATAGTTAAAAAAAGTAGCAAATCTCAAAAATAAAGCGTGATAGTTCATTAGTGCTAGACAAAATTAAACTACATAGATAACTTAATCATATAAAATGCATAAAAACATTATTTCTTCTGGTGAAAACAATTAAAAGAAAGAGTTAATTTCTTCAAATAATGAGTCTAATAAAATATTGTCATTGTTGGGTAAAAGTCGGGCAAAAACTACATTTTTTTTTTTCAAACTCATTGACTCACTTCTTGACTTGAGAGTTTACACAATTGTACCATATGTTTAGTCAAATTTACTCAGAAAGAGTTTGATGCAACTCATTCTTCCTAGCTCAAAAAGTAAACTCATAAGGGCTAAGAGTTAACTTGAGAGTTTGACAACCTTTCATGTATACACATTATACATATTACATATACAGAGATGAAATGTCTATGCAAAAATATATACACTCAGATGGAATTGATATACAAGCTCGAATTATGTTAGATATTGTTGGTCACAACATCTTATATTTACCCTATTTATGTGTATTTGTCATATTTTCCTGTATTACTCTTCATTATAAATATATTACCTTATGTATATTTTCCACACAAGGAATTACTCCTATACCTAATTTTCACTATATTCAATAAATTCCAATCTAGTCATCATCTTTTACCAAAGGAAAATTTGGTCCTTGTTAGAAAATAAGGACATAACATTGACACAACCATGTGTTTTGGTAGAACAACAATTGTCTCCAACAGAAAGAATGGATACTTACCTGGTCATCATCTTGTAGCGATTGATGTACTCGTCTCCATATCCACGCCGCTCCATAAGCTGCACATATAGGACCCTTTTAGTATGTATCTATATATTAAATGATTCTCAGTTTTTAATGAGAGGAATTTCAGCCATGGTTACTTCATCCCAACAAAAATATCCAACTTCCTCCTATTAACAGACAGTACTAAGAAATTTCAGCTCCACTTGATTTCAAAATTCAAAACCATTTGACAAACAATTCCGGTCATATTTGTATCTCACAGACATGTCCAATGAATCAATCGACAACATTATTTTTGTATACAACTTTCCTGTATAAATAAATATCTAAAGTGAAAATATCCAGGAAAATAGAAGGCATGGGTCATGAAAATAGATGTACACTACTCTACTCTTCAAATAGTAATTGTCCTGTCCACAAAATTCTAATATTAACATGAGTTTAATTGAAACATGAAAACTGAACAATGAAAGTTTATCCAATACCTTAAATAGGTTAACCTCCAAATCAGATTGCGAGCTGCAGCAAAGAAAGAGTGAATTGTCTTTCAAAAAAAAAAAAAAAAAAAAAAAAAAAAAAAACAAAAAAAAAGGGAAAAAAAAAAAAAAAAAAAAAAAAAAAAAAAAAAAAAAACAAAAAAAAAAAAAAAGAA
>Ga0099822_1003864_pt1 | contig 19351 bp, 11 predicted proteins | sample CowpeawhiteBW_FD_76839 | JGI IMG/M metagenome (GOLD analysis project Ga0099822, IMG submission 76839) | Root nodule microbial communities of legume samples collected from California USA - Cow pea white BW | ecosystem: Host-associated > Plants > Roots > Nodule | place: USA: California | collected...
GTGTGTTCCAATAAGTTTAGAGTTCTTTTTTCCTCTCTCATGCTGCTTATCATGTGTTGTCTGGAAATATTTGGCAATAAATTGGTGGTGGGCAATAAATTGTTTAAGTTATGAAATTTTATCCTAATATATTATATAACAATGATATTTTGACTACTAAATTTTGACAATTTTCTTTTATAACATAATGCGTAATCTTTTAAGTGGTTTTTGAATAGTGAGAATGAGAAAAAGAAAAAAAATGGAAAACCACTTAAAAAATAACATATCATATTATAAAAAAAAGTTGTCAAAATTTTGTAGTCAAAATATCATTATCCTACATTACATATCAATATCTTGCAAAATAAATTTTTGCATGTTTTATCTATCGTTTATCTTTAGCCGTCTAGAAATAGAATGTTTGGTGAAAATCATAAATGGTTTTTTACCACAAGTATGTATCTAATTTGTACCCAATGTTTTATTCGTAATAAAAATATTTAATTTATGCTGAAAGGCTAAAATCATTATTTTATCGTCGTATTTATTTTAATTATTTAATTTTGGTCTTTTTATTTTTTTTTTCCAATTAAGTTTTAATTTTTTTAAAACGATTCAATTAGATATTTTTGTTAGATTAGGGTCAATAATGTCTTTACACATTATTATATAATGAGATAAGTTGGGTACAATAAAATAATTTTGTTAAGAAATTGGGGGTAATCTAATTTAACAAATTAGAATGTCAATAACTATATGAATTAGTATTTTTATTATATAATTAAAATTAGAATAAATAAATAACTTTAAACGTACAAAGCATATTATAGTTAAAAGTTGTAAAAAATAAACATTTTAAATTTTAAATTAAATGTATACTTATATTAATTAAAAGATTGTATAGCGATATAATTTGTTTTAAATTATAGCTAATTTCTTTTAAAGATATTGAAACTCAAATTAAAACTAATAAATTAAAAAAAATGTTAAAATAGTTGAATATTTGTTGCGATTCAATTGTGTAAGAAACTCTTAAAACAGTGAAATATAGAGTATATACAAAGTAATTAAATGGAGTTGATGATGGAATAACACAGTTTTTTATTAGTGTTTGATCAGATTCATTTAAACATACAAAAATAAACAGTTTTATATCATTATGAATCAATCAGATTCATTTGTAGTTTGTGTAATTAACTATCGTGTTATCTAGCATTTTTCTTGTAAAATGTATAGTACATGAAACAGTTATCTTTAAAAGAAATTGAGTTCTGCATTTGATTCCAATTCTTGACAACAACAACAACATTTAAGATATGCTGCATAGCCTCTGGTTGAAAGACAGAATGGCATTAATTTTGACCGTTTGGATATTCAAAATGAAAAGTTGTGTTTCCCTTCTATTTCACTGTCTAGATTTTTTATTAACTTTTTTTTTACCTAGACATTAAAAATACACTGTGTTAGTATTTTAAATATTTTTTTAATATATTTTAAAACGTCAAAATTAGTGACAATTATGAAGACACATTAGAAAATCAAAAAAAAAAATCTATCAGTTCTTTTGTAGTGTCTTATCTTCTTTTGGTTTGGTTTCCTTCTCTATTTGAAACAAAACAAACTTTAGAAAATATTTCATTGGTTGAAGCCTTTAGTCAGAGGAATCATTCCACATCAGTCCACCAAACATCTTCATAGAGAGTAATTTTGATGCAGATGCCCTTGCAAAATAAAGGGTACATCATTAATGCTTTTAGCTGATGAAACAGATACTATATTAATGCTTGAAATGTGTGGTTGAACAGGTTAGAGTTTTGCTTGTTTTGGGCTTGGTGCACCTTACAAAACCTGCTTTCTATTAACGTTTGCAAAATGAAATATCAAGAATCCTACGTAGACAAAAAGCTGCTTTGACAGAAACAACTATACAGTAAATTCACTAAATTCAGTTGTTGAGGCATGTACATCTAGGAACAGAACTCATTACTCATTAGTACGTAGCAATTATTGCATCTACTGAGCATGAACCAAATGCTTTAGAATCTTAACTGTTGGACCACAATTTCACATGGGGTCCACAAAAAAATTGGCTGGTAGTTAAAGAAAAAGTAGCTTTTGCTAGTCCTAACTCATGAATGCTGGAACGTGCAACTCCGAGAAAATCTGGTCCCCCCTCATCATCTTCATTACGATCATGTTGGCGGGAAGAACCTATTGAGATTGAATGGCAAGTTATAGAATTCTTCGTTTCTATTGTCTCCTTTAAACGTTCTAAACTTCACCCACCATGGCATCCCTCGATCTTTCTTTGACCTTTCTACCTCTAGAGTGTTATCAAGCAACACTGCCACTATCAAACCCACTGTTGGTGCCGACGAGAATAAGGTATTTAAAAATGCATTGAACTGCAAACATGAAAATTTTGTATTAAGACCAAGCAAACTACTTAGCGGCTATTTGATGATGGCAAGTGTAAAAACCATGTTACACACCAAATCAAATTCAAAAGTTCAAATTTCTTAGAAGACTAAAAAGAGATAGCATGACAATAACACATTATTTGATAATGTATAATATAGTTTGGCTGAGGAAAAGTAAACTAACCCATCCGGCATTAGTATGAACAAGACCATGCCGTGAAGGAGTCCAGTATTGATCGAAAAATTGAGGAACAGATATACCAAGGAACAGAGTGAGCCCAATGATAATAAGATTTCTCATGCAGTTCAGGTTTGTGAACTGAAGAAATGATATTCCAATTGAAGCTGTAAACAAGGGAAAGTAGTAGTCAATTGAGAAGCAAAGCAAGAGTAATAATGTATTGCAATGTAATCTTATTTTAGAGTATACGACATACCCACAAGGCCAAAGAGAATGCAGTACAGTGCAGCAAAAATTGGGAAGGGTATAGAGGCGAACACAGCTCCAAATTTTCCTACATATGATTGCAGAAAAAGAAAACAAAAACACCCTTAATAAAGTGAAACTATCTATTCTAACATGGCGAGGAACTGGTTTACTTCCAGAGTAAGCCAGGCTAATCTTTGATTTGTCTGTACCAACCTAAAATAGAGAAGAATATCATGAAGCCAGAAGAAATCTGAACAACTCTGCGACTTCCAACTCGGGTTAGTCCAAGGAGTCCCACATTTTCCCTAGAAAAATCAGCCATCATGCTCATCAAGCTACCATAGAAAGATACTTGATCGTACACAATTGCAGGTAAAACTCAATGTAGATTAAGACTTACACAGAAACAGTGGAACCAGTGACTGATCCATAGAGACCATCAAGTAAGACACCAATTCCCTGGTTAAAAGAAAGATCACCTCAAGCTATCAGTCATAAATTTTACCATAATATTAGAAATTTTTAGTAACAGCTCAAAAGACTGAAATTTTAGTAACTATATAGTAACTATTCAACCAATCCAATAACAATAAATGACTAGTGTATAGCGACTAACCTGCCAACCAATGCCTCGACTCAATACATAAGCAGGAGGGGGAGTAGCAATGGCTAGTCGAGAAGCTGCCATGTATGCACCAGTTGACTGCAACAAGAAGTGAATGTCAAGAGGTCAATACATTGTTGAAAATTCATAAAAATATTCATGAGACTTTATGGTGATTGTATCAGTGTTTTGTTTCTTTACTAATTGTTGTGAGGCTTTTGGGGGACCTAAGACCCCTAGCCAAATTTCAAAATGTCAAATAAAATCAGGAATTAGAATAGATACCTCTACCATTGAGACAATAACTGCTGACATCATGGCAAAAGAATGGCCGGCAGAAAATGTAGGTGGACCCCATTGGAAAGGATATGGGAACATGAACCTAGTACAACATGAAGAAACCTACGAAGTCAGCAACACCTTGGAACATATCAAAGAAATTAACACAGGTTTTTTCACACACCATGGGGCAGTAGATATCAGATTAGCTCGGTCTGTTCGACAACTATTTTGTGTTGTGGATGGCTTGTGTCGGTAAGCTCCACTCGCGGTCAAGATAACAGCATAGATCCAAACAATTGGGACACAAATCAACACTGGAAAACGCTCAAAGATAGGGATATCTCTGAATGGTCTCACGTGCTTTAGATACTGCACTTTATAGCAAGTTTGATTGTCTTAGGAAAAGATTTATAATTTGAGGCACACCATAAATTTTTAGTTAAAGAAAGCACTTACTTGAGACAGGCCAATTACCAACAACAGCATCGGTATACCAATTTCTACACAGTCCCCCAACTGAAAAAGATGATAGTAGAAAACATGGAGTAAATTTATAATCATGGTATGAAAAATATGGCAAGCATCAAGCTTATAGAGAGAGCATGACCAATTACAACATTCTGATGAAGAAAATGTCATCAATGTTTGCATGTAAATAAAATACAGCATTATGACACTATCAAATAATTCAGAAATATAGTAATCATGGTGAATCAAAGAATTTTGCTACCGAAAATGTTCTCAATATCTGTACATAAATTAATAATTATGCTGCTACCAAATAATTTGAAGATAAAAGTATACAAAACCCTCAATGCATATGTGCTGAAAAGAAGGATCAAAGTTCAGTATTGAATTGTTGTCACTTAAACAGGTAACAACCTCGGATATTGGATTCTAGAAAAGTACCTTAAATATTATTGTTTATCATTATTCAAAAAAAAAATTATTCTAGATGGTGATATTGTATTGCATTCACATAAACTGCTGTCAATAAAAGCCCATTTGCCAAAACAATAGAATAGAGATCATGACAATTAAGATGGAGATTTGAGTCACACCTACCACAGGGAATCCACGTTGAAATAATCCTAATCCAACCAATCCAACTACAGGTGCCATACCAAGGGGACTGAAAAATCTGGAGAGAAGATCCACACAAATAAATGCTTGAAATTTATTTAGACATTTTCAACTCACAAACATGTCACATGTTACCAGTAACCTTGAAAAGAGTCCCCAGATTTGGCTGTAACCCAGGATTATCTGAATACTTGATGCTACAATTAAAGCTCCTTGTATTGCTCGCATTGTTTGTATAAATCTCTGCAAAGCAATCACACGGCAAGATCTATTATTCAAAACAAGACAGAAATTTAAGTGCATTTCTCAGAAAGTTTACACAATTTATGTTGCTCCCTTATACGAACACCTTAGGAGAACCACACAACAAAAAGCTAGTAATTGTAATTGGAATGCACAAGGCCTTATAAACCAAAAAATAAAATTTCACAGTTCCAATGTGAGACTCAGTCTCATCCCAACTTAACCTAACATCCCGCCAACTCCACAGCCACAGCACCTATTCGGGCTGACTATACATTAGTCCGATGACTAGCCCCATAACAAAACATCAATACTGATATCACCACCTTGGGCCTCTCTTTTCAGTTGAGATGTGGTAGAATGCTTTGATACCAACTCTTAAGAACCAAACCAGCACAGAGGAAATATAGTGATCAGCATTGAACAATTGGATTATTCATTCGGTAGGCTTCCATTCTGATCTAGGTGATATATAAGTAGAATATGAGATACCAAGTATTAGTCCATGGTATTTGAGATAGCCAAAAGTTCTCCTTTATTCCAACCTCAACTCCTCCCATCCCCATTCTAAGTGGATATAGCAAAGTTGGTAAAAGTTAAATAGATGATTTTCCAGTGATCAATGATTTTCCAGCATATCAACTAAACCTGGTATGTTTCACTTAAGAACAATAATTGAATTTTGTCAAGAATAATAAATCCTTGGTTATGTGCTTAGGATTGTTGAGTCTAAAAGCTCCCATAGAGGATTCAGTGCTTACAAAGGTATGCAGGTCCCAAAATCAATGACGAATAAAGAATTATCATTGCAAATGACTAGATGTTACAAATAAATAAAAAAAATGTAATGTGTTCTGAAAGTAAAAGTTATGAAGAAAGGGAAAGATGAAACTTACTTCATGAGGGTCACTAATTTGTTGTAATGATGAGTCGGTGATAATATAAGCAATTGGATATATATATGCAGATGAACCTCCGCCAACTACTGTGGGCAATCTGGTTCCAAAAAGCGTTTGGAGAAGTGTGTTAATGCCAGCTACAAAGAGCAGAGTCTGTATTACCCGTGCCTTGTCACCCTAGTGGTATCAATATCCAAATCACTAACATGTAAATATCAACAATAATGTGCCATAAGCAATAATTGTTTTAACATGAGCAGAAATTCAACATACATCACTTCCTCCCATGGCATGAACAATCCATGAAGGAATCATCACACTTGTTCCCAACATCAATATATAATTTTGAAATGCAAGTAGGATAGCTTCAGCTGCAAGACAAGGAATTCTCAGTGAGCTAACAAGAAAGAGAATGTAAAGGAAATTGGAAACATCAATATCGTAGGTCACAATCTAAACTGCAATTCAAAATTTCAAACAGTTGATTACAAAACAAGAAGTCAAGGACTTCATGCCAAATTGTGTGTGTCTTAGGCATAGATTTTATTGGATATTCAACATCATCTAAACATGTGGCCAAAATACAGTATATAAATGGGGTGCAAACCTTATCCTGCAAGTCAATTTTATAGGATTGAGTTGCACCCAAAATATACATTCTAAGATTATATCTACCCTATTGGCTGTTAATGGATCCACCAGGCCTATCCATATACATTCTCTCACTAGAATAGACCTATATGTATATAATGCATTTCATCCTCAACTCTTTAACTACACATCTCACACACAGATATATGAAAATTTATTGCAGGGTTTCTTTCTATGATATCTACAAATACCACTATCTTGTTTCTTTTATGCACTACTAGGACACAAGTCAATAAAGTGAGCCGGTGTGCCGATTTGTTGACTTTTCAAACATACCCTGAATACATGTGGGACACCCCTCCATGGTCTCGAATAAAAAATTCGTTCTTTTTTGTCATATACTAGAGAAATCTCTAACACAGGTGAGACAACACCTACTATTTGCTAAACACTTCTCCGACATTTCAGTCGTTTTCTTCTGAATAAAGTTAACTCATGTTTATTATAAATATTGCAATATTCAACATATTTTTGGCTCATTATCATTCAGCTTAACAAGTCATTTTTAACTTTTAAGAAATATGACTCGTGTTATTTTTGTAAAATTGGTATTGTGAAAAAGATGCCTAAGTGTTCTTTCTATGAATCATTATCATATAAAATAGAAAAAAAAAATTTGACAACTTTGTTTTTAGGAATATGAATATATATATATATATATATATATCTAATTAATAAAAATCTAATTAATAAAAGTAACAAAAAAAAAATCACTGACTTGAGGAAAAACTCTTGGTACCATTTATTATTTCCCACATGGATATATAAGTGGTACCCCCTATATGTAAGTTTTTTTAGAACAACGCTTGTGTCTTCTCCAACACTTATTCTAATGTATATTATTAATGAATTAATATGTAGGGCCACTTATCCTAACGTCATTAGTAACTATGTTTTCCTTGAACCACGCCAGAAGAGGTGGGGTAAAGTGGTAATTACACTATAATGGTCATGATTAAAAGCCTTCCTCAGAACAGTGATAACTATCTCACATAACTAAAAGACGAGTTAAAATGAAGATTATTTAAAAAAAAAAACAAAATGCAACTAAAACGCGTAGGTTATCTTCAAATTAAAAACTAACCCAAGAAGAAAAAGACCAGAAAACAAGAAAGAAAAAAAAAAAGAAAATCAAACTCCCACTCTATCTGAATAACATAAAAATCTCAACTTTTCAATCCATATAATACCAGACCCGAAGTAATAGCCTAGTCTCACACCTTTCGCAGCAACGCATTCAAAAACTAACAAACCCACATGGAAGAAAACCTAGCACATGCAATAGCTTCAAGACCAAAAAGAAAAAAACTTTAAATCATTTCTTTCATCCCATCCATTTGGGTTTGTAACTACAGTTGTAGAAAATACAAAACATTGTCATCTGTTCTTCAAAACAGATACCCTTTTCCCTTCCTTTCTTGTTTGCCCACAAATGATCATCAAAGTTTAAAACCAAATATGTAACAAGCACCATTTTTTTATCACAAAAACAAACAAAAAACACCCTTTTTTGTCTGATGACAACAGAAGATGATGAAAAGGAATAGAAAAAAAAAATTATATATATATGACAGGTGATATGAGCAACTTGAAAAAGTACAGAGAAACAAACAAGGTAGTATTTTTATATTTGTATATTATAAGAAGAGAAAGAGATAGAACATATCACATACCCCAGGGAGGATTAGAGTCCAAGCAGCATTCAAGGTCCTGAAGCTGTTCCATAGGGAGATGGGTAATGTCTGCCATTGTGGTAGATTGAGATGAATACAAGGATGAAAAAGAAATAGGTTAATGGAAAGAAGAAAAGGAAGAAGAGGAAGAAGAATTGAGAAGAGAGTAAAGTGGTATGCAACAAAAATAAAGTGAAGAAAAAAGCATGAATATTAATTAGTGAAATGATGGGAAGGGAAAGTGCATGTTTGTAACACCCTGAATAAGCTAGTTATTATTTTCTGGTTTTGAATAACGACATGGTTTACTAAAGTAGCCCTGAATCACAGTGAAGCATGCATGGGCCCCACAGAGTTCGAAGTGGGGACAGTGAAATGTCCTTTGGTTCGCAAAAAGACTGTTTCATCCACTGCTGGGATTGTACTGAAGGCATTGAGATGCTTCATGTTGCCCTAAATAAATAGTAAATGGGACTTTCTGTGTTGCAAATAGAACTTTGCTTTCATCTCTTCACATGCATAGATACTTAAATTTTCAACATCCAAACAAATTAAATATGTTTTTAGTGAGTTCTAATTTTACTTTATTTTATGAAATTAAGAAGTTATGTACAATATAAACGTTTAACTTTTAAAAAATTCTATCTCTTTAAAATGTATTGCCTCTTACCTTTTTTTTTAAGTTTATGTTATAAATATTTATTTTCTTAATTCAATTTCACATTCTTAAATTGTTATAAATAATAAGTTCATAATAATTGATCAAATCTTCAATTAAATAAGCATATTTTTTTCCTTTTCTCTAAATATATGAGTTGATTATATTCTTTACACACAATAGATTATATTGGTACATTACATATGAAATTTCATTGAAATAGATGAATTTCGGATAGTCATATTAGTTTGTCTAGATTTTTTTTTATGTTGATGTTGATTTTTTGAATAATTAAGTATTAAAAAGTAATTACTAGAGGTTAATTAAGTTAAAAACATATGTTAGATAAAAATATATATTTTAATTTCATTAATAATTTAAATAATTAATCCAGTTGTGAGAATAAAGAAGGTTTTTGCATTGAAATTTATATACGAAATATAATGAGCTACTTTTATTCATAAAGCCCCTCAGAGTGTGATTATAATTCGGATATAGTTCTTGTTCATATGTCAATTTGTGTTGTGAATTACTATGTATGTATGTATTTTCCAAAATTTAAATATAAAATATTAAAATACTATTTTATGTATATATTTTGAAAAGAGAAATATAAAGAGGAAAAATTAGTTTGAATAATTGAATAATCTCTTCTATAAAATAAGAGTGAGAGGAAGTCTTGGCTTTAATTTGTTTAATGAATTACCCTTTTCAAAATTTATCCAACCTGTTTTTTTTTTTCTTAAATCATGTAAAACTATTATTAATGTATTTCCATTAACTTATTATTACGTACTAAATTTCACAATGCAATATGTTTTCTACTAAAATTATCAGAAAAACAATTACTTTTAATAAAGCTTTTTATTATTAATAAAAACGTTATTTTGATACGGATCTTATACATACAAATGTATGAAATTAAAAATATTTTCTCATATAGTTAATATTTTTTAATTTAAAAAATTCATATTTACGAAGTCCCTGTTGAAATAATAATTTTACCAATAAATATTTTTATAAAATATTTGACTTACACAATCGGCCATGAAAATAAACACTTTCATTTGAGTTGGCGCAACATTTACAAAAACTTGGGCCGTTTATTTTTGTTTATAGAAAATCTTAATTAAGTAAAAATGATTTTGTTATGGACCAAAACTAATGGAGCCATGGGCCCAATAGGAGTATGGGCTCTCTTTAGTAATATGTGGAATGGTGAGAGCAGGGTTTTGTTCTCCTTTGAACAGTTCTCTGCTACATAAATAACGTAAGATTGTAAAAGATATATATTAAAAATAGTTTACATATTTAGAGTTGATTATAAATAATATATTTTAAAGCATCATGTTTATGATTAAAGATGAATATTTTCCATTGTATTTTTTAGAATTTGAATATTTTTATATTGTCCGTTGGATTTTTTTATTTTTTATCTAACATGTCCTAAAATTATACTAAGTTTAATATTTTAAAATATTTTTTTCTAATATAGGAAAATTAGTGTAAATTTGAAAAATTTGCACAGTAATAATGCTAAATACTCAGCAGAGAACCTATTCTTCATTTGTTTATTAAAATATATTAACATGTATATATCTATTTTTTATGATAAAAAATTATATTATAATAATTATTAAAAAATATTATTAATTATAAAAAATAATTATAAAATAAACATAGATAATTTTTTTAATTTTATGATAAGTATTTCTTTTAATTTAAAAAAAAGTTTTTAATTTTAAAAAAAAAAGTTAAATATATTTTTAGTCTGATGCAAAATTAAAATTTATTCATGAAAATGAATGAATATAGTTCTTTTAATCCAATTATGTAAACTTTTTTTATGTGTCAAACACGTTTTCTAGTTGATATTAAACCAAGAATGTATCAAGCGACATAAACAACTTAAATGCTAGCATGAAATACATTTAACACGTTAAAAAAATTTAACGTAGTTAAATTAAAGAGACTCTATCCATTCATTTTTAAAGTTTGAGAATACAAAATATATCAAAGTTTTGAATAAGGACGAATTTCAATTTCACCACAAGCTGAGATACTAAAACCATATTTAATCTTTAAAGAACTATTAAAATATATAAAAAAAAGTAAGAAGTTGAATATGTCAAAAAGATTTCTTACTAATTATTAAATATCGTTATTGTAACATCTCATTTGATAGTTTTTATACTACTAAATAAAACATCATATCATGATAGTAGGAATAAGCCAATATAGAGTATTAGTACAATCATCCAAATAACTATAAAAATACCAACTATATGTACAACCTATTCTAGGAAAGAGTTAACAAAAAGTTTCATCTGTAATCAAAACACAAAACAGAGACTACTATCGAGACCTCATTCTACTGTCTCAACTCCTATCCAAGAAGAGAGTATCTTCACATGCATCTTTATCTGCTCACACAATAGGGATTATTGCAAGAAAAGAAACCAAACACAAAACACATAGAAACGATAAAAAGGGTAAGTTTATCTTATTAAAAGAAACATACAATCCAATTATAAACACCATATTAATTTTCACATTTCCAACAAAAACACTTAAATCACCATAACACAGGAAAGATAGATGACTCTAGACTCAATTATCTAGATTATGTAAGCAACTTTGGACCTCTTGGTGGCATGCACCTGTGATGGTTCCCAAACTCTGTAGAGTTTGGCCTCAAGGGGTTATCACCCAACCACTCACAAGGTAAGGCCCCTTCTTTTCTAAGACTTGATCAAGTCCAAATACTAGGACCTCCTACTACTCCTCACGACATAATCCATTATGCTCTAGCTGAGCGTGAATGATTATTCGGGTTTCATGATACCCTAATAGTGAGTCCTCATGTCCTTACATACACAAAAAACATTCCCTTTAGAATCTCCCCTTTGAATTCTAGGCCACCCACATCTCTCATCATCCAATTTATACATTTAAACCACACATGTTTGTCAAAACACCAATTCATGCATATCATTATTCCAAATTCACACTTTAACATTAAGGTATTAATTCATCCATCTCAAACAGGAAAACAAACACTCTACTATAGTGATTTTCGCTCAAGCTAGAGGGTCTCGCCCAGGCAAAAGAGTTTTGTCGCCTAAGTGGATCATTCCTGCTTGAGCGAGAATCAAAACAGAGAGCAACCTAGGAACTGAGCGAATTCTCACTTAGGCTAAGCTTTCTCGCTTAGACGAGATTGCCTCTCGCTCAAGCGAAACTCGCTCATCTAGGCGACAATTCGCGCAGTGGTGAGATGAGTTTTTGGTGTTTTCGCTCAAGTGAGAGCTGCTCGCTTGGGCGAAAACATCAGATTCCCAATCCGTTTTCACATGCAGAGCCCAGAAATTCAAACCAAAAATTCCAATTTAGCACAAACAGGTGATCAAAGCATCAATCAAGCACAAATCATGCAATCAAAGTCATCAAAATGGTTTCTATACGAAATTCAAAAAAATCAGTTAGTTCCCCTTATCTTTCTACTAATTTTAAGCTTGATGAAATCAACCTCAACTAGTAAGGGCGGAAACCTCAATTCAACCTAAGAAATTACATCACCAGGACACAGGGAGAGAAAGAACCTATGATTAATCCCAGAACAGAGGCAGAACTTCGAATTCAAAGCAAAATGGAAACCAAACATAGGAGGATTGACTTACTCGGAGGAAGGAGGATGGGAGTGAAATCAACAGGAAGCTCTACAGGAGTTTCCTCTCCAAAATCTGATTGCAAAAGAAAGAGAAGGATCAAAGTTATAGAGGTAACAAAGAGGTTACTGTTTGGAAGAGAAATTGAGGGAAAAACTTTGTGGGTGGGAAGTGTTTTGTTTGAGTGTGGGGTGAACTGGTATACTTAGACCAAAAGATTAGAAGAGAGGGATTTCACAGTTATCCATCTATTGATAAAAAAAATTAAAGAATGAAAAAGAAATTAAGAAGTTATATAAGTAAAAAAGATTTTTTACTAATTACTAAATATCGTAATCTATCTATTGATAAAATATTAAACAATGAAAATAATTTATATTTAATACTTTGTCATAGACTGTATTCCTATCATGCTTTTGTATTTTTCTTTTTATAAAACAATGAGAAGAATATCAATTCATTAACAAATTTAACACTCTACAATTTATTTATTTTTTACAAAGTTAATACTTTTGTTTAAGGTAAAAGTATTAATAATAACAAATATATGTTTCTTAGTATATTATATATACAATTGCATGTTTAAGGATGAGACTTGGAAATAGAAATTTTGAATTGGCAAAACAAAGATCTGGTTTTGGACCACTTTGAACATGTGATGAAAGGTTTTCATTGGCCTACACTACACACACATATACACACACGTTGAGTTTATTCAGAGTTCAAAAACTGTGCCACCAAATGCACCGACTGCAATATTAGCATCTCCAAAGCTCTTAACGTAGTTGGGTCTGTCTCGCAATTATTTTTCAGCTATACCAACCCATTTAAAGCCACTGTCTTACGTGTGGACCAATTCACAACCTCACCGTCATCACCACTGCTTAATCATCGCCTAATTATATCTTTAATTTTCCATTTTCCGCTTAATACCAAACAAACACTGCCACTTCTTTTTCAATTTTCCAAAAACGCATATATATAATTAACATTTTGTATTGAAGATGTTACCACGTTTTTTATATTCACAACTCAAATCTTAGAGTATATGTCTTAGAAAAAACCCAAGAATATATTCGAGTTTATTATTTGTGTTGGTAGCTAAATTAGACCAGGTAAACCCATGAGCAGATAAGAAAATTTGTGTTGAAATAAATGAGTGGGACAAGGACGATCTATTGTAACAAAAACTCTTGGCTCATAAGAAGATACTAAAGTATAAATTTTATCGTGGATTTGATGATGTAATTCTTCATCTTTTATATTATTTTATTTTATTTAATAAATTTTTATGTGATGATAAATAATTTATATTTGTCGAGGTGTCTGTATGTAAAAGTGTTAAAGTTTATAATATCTAACATGATCTTATTTGAAATATGGTAGAAAATTTTAATAAAGTCAAACATTTCTTATAAAAAAATAAGAATATAAAATAAAATATTAAATTTTGAAAGATTATAAAGAATCTGGGTTGGAAGACTCAGAATTCTGTTCGTAGAGAAAAAACACCTCTATCATACATGACAAGATAAAATATTATGCGTTTTTTTTTTTTTTAATTTACAACAACTTATCATATTCAACCAATGATTTTTGAATATTATAAACACTAATGTTTTAGAAAACAATAAAGAACAGAAAACTAAAATTTGAACACCAGTTTTATATAAGCTATTGTTTTGTTGTAATTTTCCCTCGTGCGTGCAAATAAACAAGAGAATAAAATAAAAACAAATCGTAATAAATTCGATTAAATAAAATAATAATTCATAATAAAGCTAAAACCAATAATAGATCGTATTTTTTTTATAAAATTAATAATTTATACCAATATTAATATTCATATAGAATAATTTATTTATTGTTTAAATTATATTAAATGTGTCTAACATATTATTGGTTGGGAATTACCCCATCTTTCTTCCTAAAAAAATCTTAGAAAGATCTCACTGGTATGATCATAACATGATTTCGTGGTCCAAAATGATCTCTTCTTTCTTTACCACATGAAAACTCAAAACTCATCAATGCTTTTGTGTTCTATAATGTTTCTAGAAGTTGTCTAAGCTAAATTTTTAAAATGTTAATATTTATAAGTTATATTTAATTCATCTTATTTTCTTTAAGTGTGTATTGCAAAAGTTAGAATAAATTATATTCGTGTTCCATCTTTCCTTTCTCCTTTGTATTTATTTTTATAAAAACCTAGATACTTCTAGAGATGATGGTTGTCAACGTTAAAAAAAAGGTAGAAAGTTTATTTACAAAACAAAAAAACTGTTAAAGTATTCATGCAGTTTAGTAAAAAATTTATTCAATTTGCAAATTTGTTTATTTATTTGTGTGAAAAAAAAAATTGTAGAAAAAATGGAAGTCATCCATATAGGGTCTTTGATAAAAGAAGGGATAAACACATTGTCTAGTTATATAGAAGAACATCATTTATGTAGTTCTCATGTGGAAGCTTAATTAGGTATTCTTTTATGGCTATACGTACTTTATATCTTGCCTCATTCCATTTCAAGTTAATTTTTTTCTATTTCTTCTCTTAAATTAATTGCAATGACAGACTTTAATATTTGATTAATTTACATTGATGACTATATATTCGATGTCAGTTAACTAATTGATATCAAAAATTATGTTACGATTATTGCATTAGTATACATGGGGACTATTTTTTGACATGCATGAGATACGTGTTAGGTATACAAAAGAGGAAGTTGGAGGAAGTTTTACCGGGGGAAAACAAATATCAATAAAACCCGAATCCAATTATATAAAATTATATAAGATATTGACACCACTTTCGACCAAAAATTTTAAGACAATGAGTTTATGGGTCTTTATCTTTATATAATATTTTGCTTTTTCATTTTTATTCAATATGAGACTTAGACTCACATTTTCTAACAATACGATGCTTCCATTATATTTCTTTGGGTTAAATATGTTTTTGGTCCCTTAACTTTCAGTGAATTTTGAAATTAGTCAATTTCAAAACTTTGAACCAATTTAGTCATTCATCTTTCGAAATACGTGAATATAGTTCTTGTAATCAAATTTTGTTTAGTTTATTTAACATTTCAAGCGTGTTTCATAATAGTATTTGACTTAACATTAAAGAAAAAATTGTGTCAAACAGTATAAACAACTCAAAATTTACCCAAAACAATTTGATTAAAAGAACTAAACCCGCGTATTTTGAAAAATAAAGGATTAAATTGGTTCAAAATTTTAAAATGAATTAATTTCAAAATTTACTGAAAATTGAAAATTAATGAATAAAAAGATATTTAACCCCATTTGTTTGTAGTGATGAAACTTTTCTTTATCTGTGTAAAACAAGCATAAAAGATACATACAAAAAAGAATTCTCTTGAAAGTTTTACTTGCATTAATTTATCATTGGTAGCGTACATTTTTAGACTAAAATGAAACCTCGTGGTGTCTGGGGAAGAAGACACGTTTGTAAGAAAGGTGAATTGAATTCACGTTTTGTTAGGGTTCTTGTGCTGAAATGGGAAAAAGAAAAAAAAAGGATAAATTTTGAGGGTAGATCCAAATATGTGATGGAAATCAGACAGTGGAAGGAATAATGACAGCAGCCAAAGTCGGAGATTTGGATGTTGCAGCGTGGAATAAACAATTTGTCGGTGCGTCTTAATAACCAAAAAACTCACCTTTTTTTTTAAAAAAACTATTATTTATTATTCAAGTTCAAATAATTTCTTCACTCTACAGATACAACAACCATAATTCTAATTCCTACATTATATTATGTCATTTATGTTATTATGATTATGTAATATACACTTGAGTATTTGTTTCGATATAAATTTAATAAAAATATGGGAAAACAATATTCGTATTTGGTATTTAATGTATATTATAATGAAGGTTAAATAATGATTTGTGATAATGAAAAGATTGAGGATAATAGTGATAGTTATATTAAGTATGATAGTAATGAAATTAATGACGCTCTAATTGATATGCCATTAATGAAGTTGTGATAATTATATTAAATTTAATACGTTAATAATAACAATAATATTATTGAATAGCGATAATGATAATAATGACAAAAATTTGAATAACGATATGCTTAAATTGCGGTAGGTTTTAATTATCATAGTAACAAATAATAACAACAATATTAAATAGAGATAATAAAATATAAATAATAAAAATTTTCGAATAGAATAAGAAAAATAATCTAATTTTGTCAATATATAAAAATCATTTAAAATTTACTTGATTTTCCCCTAAACACAGGGTGCGTAATGGTGTTCATGAGTTTTATTTTGAGGAAGATGGAGAATTAACCTTTTGAAATGCTATTATTATTATGTTACTTTTTATTAATTCGAGAGTAATTATGATGTTTGTTGTGCTGTTATCCGTAATCTTTAGTTGATTGGTATAATAATAAAGAATGATGATGAGTTTCTTGTTTCTTCTCACACATTTTACATTAATTCTTATCTTTCGTTTCGGACTACGCGGGAATGCATTTAGTTCAAGTACTTCCTTTTACGAAATATTAAATTGCTAATTAAAAGTTAGTATCATTTTAAATTAAATTCATGTCTATTTATTTGTAGAAAAGTCATTAACTTTCAAACATTGGATTACGATTTAATAAGACTATTTTAGTATTAAAAATTCTTGTAAATTTTAAAAGAATGTGTAAAACTGTTATGATTCATAATTTGTTAAAATTATGATTAAAATTTGTAGTGAGGATTTTGATGATTTATATTTTAAAAAATTTAAAGATTCTAGAAAAACTTTATGAATTTATACATTCAAAATAATTTCACGAATTAAAAAAAATTACAAAAGTACAAAAGTAAAGTAAAATAATAATAACAACATCAAGATCAATAAATAATAAGATCTGGATAAAGAAAAATAAACTATTTTTTAAGATTTTAATAATTAGTAACTATAACATTTTTTATTATTTAAATGTAACATTTGACTAAAAAATACATTAGTACTAATTAATATTAGACAAAAAAAATTATTTACATAATATTTACATTATTTTTTAAAGATTTTTTATAATAAAACCCTCTTCGTAGTGAGAATCATACCATATAGGCTCATTAGGACTTTTGTTTCAATATTTGATAACTTTTTTAATGTGATATTTAATTTTGTATTCATTTTATTTAGAAGTAATAAATATCATTTTTTTATATTAAATTGGTGTTGACATTGGGTGGAAGGTAACTAAATGTTTGTGAGTCTAGTTTTCTCCAATCTCAGTTTGTTTTTACTCACCACACTTACAAAATAAGTAATGTCAAAATAGTTTACTTCATGCAACTAGTCCAACTTATTTCAAATTTTTATCCAAAACTTAATATAAGACTTTTTTGTATTTGAGATCTATTTGAAGTCAAATTTATAAAAATGAGTCTATTTATTTATTTTTTTGTCAAATGGGATCAAATCGTTAGGGTGGAGGGACATTACAAATAAAGTCGTCCTTCACTTAACCGGTTTCTGTTTTTTTATATAGGAAAGTGAAACTGACTGCAATGGTGACGACTTCAATATACCATTTAATGGAAAACGATTGTAGTGGTGACGACTTCATACTGAAAACTGTATGCTTTAATACCAACTTTGCTTTATCCAAAAATGCTGATACAGGAGGCAAGTGGTGCTGCAATCCGCGCTGCACAATTCATATTCATAGGCATGGGTTCACACACACAGAAATCATCCTGTGTAGGGACGACTTTGTTTTTTTGAAAAAAAAATAGAAACCAGCTGGATGGAGGACAATTTCACCTGTAATGTCATCTTCTATCTTAATAATTTGACCCAATTTTGAAAAAAGAAATTCAACAAACGATATTTTACAAATTTATGGTCAAATACACAGTGAAATAAAAAAAGTCTCAATATATCAATTTTCGATATTTGAAAAACTTAAAAGGTGAACATGACTTTAAATTGCTCAATTATAACCTGCACCCTAATTGAATTCATAAATCAGTGTACATCTCAAAGACTTTCAAACTTAAATTCAAATCGAATTCAAACTCAAACCAACCAATTTTATTAACAACTTTCACAACCTTTAAACCTGAAACAATTCACAACATAACTCAATACATTCCAAAAACCTTTACAATATCAAAATTGTAATTAAGAATCAAACTATCAAAACTTCATACCTTTACATTTCGTAAAGGTATAAATTCCACAATTTTCGTCAAATAATATCCTGCACAAAACATATACTACTATGACTAAGTCACATTTAGACAATTCAGATCTTTTACCGTAAGGTACTGTCATAAACAAATTTAGATGTAAGGTCAAACTTTCAACTTCTCTTATTAGACTTTGATATCAAAATCAACTTAAGAAAAAGAGAGAAAAAAAAGAAATTTACCTTAAAATATATTTTGATTATACACATATTTATTTATTTATTAAAGTAGGTAAAAAATTGTTAGTTTAATAGAGGTAAAAAATAAGTATTTTAATTATTTATATAAGTATAAAATACTTTAACTGGGATACAAATTTCAGACGATTTTTCATTGAGATAGGGAATGCATTGTGTATTTGTGGGGATAAATTTATTAATAAAGATATAAATTGATTGTTATATATATATATATATATATATATATATATATATATATATATATATATATATATATATATTTTTATTTATTTATTTTTTTTTTTTTTATTTTTTTTTATTTATTTTTTTTTTTTTTTTA
>Ga0099822_1003865_pt1 | contig 19351 bp, 10 predicted proteins | sample CowpeawhiteBW_FD_76839 | JGI IMG/M metagenome (GOLD analysis project Ga0099822, IMG submission 76839) | Root nodule microbial communities of legume samples collected from California USA - Cow pea white BW | ecosystem: Host-associated > Plants > Roots > Nodule | place: USA: California | collected...
AAAAAAAAAAACAAAAAAATAATAAAAAACAAAAAAAACCAATAAAAGAAAAATATAAAATATGTGCACAATCAGAATAATTCATAAAAAAAAAAAAAAATAGACAAAACAAAGAATACGCCAATGATTTTCATAGGAGTACAGTAATATAAGAAAATATGATTATCATAAACTCATACATTATGTATAAATGTCTCACCTCAATCTGGTTAATGATCATGTCCAGGAACGTCTGTCCATCACTAATATTAATTGCAGATCTACATGAGTCGAAACATTTTATTAGTGTAAATTCAATAAGTCATCAAGTATAAGGTTTAGACTAATCCATGAAAGAGGGTGTAAGAAAAGAATATAACTTTAAACACTTGATGCACATAAATAGAAACACATGTAATTATACATGCCTACATAAACTAACACAAAATAAAGTAAAAAGTACAAAATTGTTTCATAATATTTTGATTACATGAAAAAGGGGTAGAAAAAGCAACAACACATGTACTTATTTATGCATGCATACGTAAACAAACACAAAATATAGTAAAAAGTACTTAATTGTTTCAAAATATTTTGGTTACATGTAGAAGAGAAGAAAAGGGGGTAGAAAACAGCAACAACACAAACAGGAGGGAAAATACGTATAGAACAAATATGGTGTAAAAAGGTGTGAAACCCTTCCAAACAAAAGGTCCAATTGTCTGCCTTCGGCAAGGAAATTATGTATAAAAACATATTGCTCAAACGAAACCAGTCATTGTATGTAAAGCATACGTTAAATGAAGAAGGCTCCACCAACACCAAATTAGATGTAGACTAAAGTGAGGTGTTGGGTGAGTGGCTTACTTGGGACCATCAGGATCCATATTTCTTCCTTGGGCACCATTGAACTTCAAAACAACAAACTTGTCCAAAAGCTTCCTAGTTTCCTCTGTATCTGCTTTGGATGTGAAAATTGCTTAGGTAAACTTTGTAAAAGGCGATAGGAAGAGAAAACAGAAAGCAAATAAGTTTGTTTTGCAACTACGGTTTAGTTTACCTTCGGGTAAGGGAGCTAAACTATCATTGGAAACCACGATTATGTCGACGTTATCCAAATCGCTCTTGCTCTTGCCCTTGCGCGGAGCTTCTTCTCTTTAATTCGTTAGAGAATCAATTAAGTAAATACAACGGGGAAAATGAAATGAGAAAGCTCGAATTAGGTAACGCATAATACCGAGAATCAATTATGAGATTAGCGGCCGCAGCAGCAGCAGCAGACTTCTCATGAAGCAGTGTTTTGGTAATCAAATTACAGAACAGATAAACAAATTGAACAGAATCATTGGCGGGAACAGGATAAGCAATGCGGCTGTAGACATCGAGAGGCATGGCGGAGTCGACCAATGCAACAACGGGAATCTGAAGCTTGAAAGCCTCGTTGATGACGGTAGACTTGCGATCGGTGTCGACAATGACGATGCAATCGGGGGGCTGGGTGGGGCCGAAGACGAGCTTCTTGTTGCGAGAGCGGAACTTCTTGGGGCTGTAGCTGTTGGTGAGGAAGCCGCCGGTGCGCCAGAGGGAGCTGGTGGAGGTGGAGTAGGAGCCAACCTTCTTGGTCATGAGCTGGAAGATGTCGTCGAAGAGAGGGTTGGTGTTGATGAACATGAAGCGGGCGTTGTGGCGGGCGAGGGAGGCGATGAAGTTGAAGGCACTGCGCATGCAAATGAGGGTTTTGTCGGAGTCGATGATGGCCATCTTGTTGCGGAAGCCATAGGTGTAGCCCTTGAAATGGTGAGCAGCAACTCGTCGACCCACCTGCGCATTCGTGCTCAGCAGCTTCTGTATCACTATCGAATGGATCGTCATGCCTTTACTCCTTCGTTACTCTCTCTCCCCCACTCCACTAGGGTTTTTCGATCTCTCTTTCTTTCTTCTTACAAGTAAAAAAGTAATCTATTCCTAAATTCAAATCAATTAAATTTACATTCATGTGGCATAATGTTCCCGTTGGTGATTGATAGATTTGGACATTGGAGTGAAAAGTCTATTATCTCATCATACAAATAGTTACTGTGATTAAATACATATAGTTTAAAATGATTAAAGAGTACTCATGAATATCTTATTTACAAATAAATAAATAAATTTTACTTTTTTATAAAATTGTAATTATTTACAAATTATTTGTTTATTTTACGTTATAGATATTTTTTTCTTAACAAAATACCCTAAAATTTACATACTTTTTAAATTTATTTTCTTTGTAATATTTTTTCTTCAAATATTTTTGTAGTACTACATAAAGGATATACATCATTTGTTAACTTTTTGTGATGTCACCTTTAATTGCACATTTTTACTCTTCAACAAAGAAAACTAATTTATTTAATAAAAAATAATTGAGTAATTTATATTTTTTAAATAATTAAATAATTATTTTTTTTAAATAACTATCATAATTATTTCTATTTCTATTTCCTCCATAATGCATAACATTCTAAACTTCTCTCTTTTCGTTGGAAACATTGTTGTACTTTTTTTTTAAAGTGCTCAATGACTTTAATTTGTTATCTAAGCATCCTTTTTCTTCGAGTTAATACTTATTTATCCAACGGTGGGGTTTAGGTGGAGGCTTGTGGGGGTCCTTGAAAGGTTGTGTGCTATCATGAATCACTTTTTTCTGGATCGATTGAGTGATGGCTGCCGGACGAGGGTTCTCTGCTGTTCACAGTTTCAATGGCATAAATCTCATTATCGAAAACATTTTTACACGTTAAATATAAAATAAAAATACAAGGCAAAAATGTTTCATACTAGTTAAAACTGGAAGATCCTGCAGTTCTTTTGCAGTGCAGGGGATCCTAATCCGATGACTCTGAGTGCTTTTGGAAATGACAATGGCGCCATCTACTCACAGAATTTCGAACTTACGCGAACCCGCTTACACCAACTCAAACAAATGTTCCAAAATGCTACACTACACTAAGTTATCAAAGAAAACAATATAAAGAAAAGTGCAATTTGTGTGCAACTTTACAGAATAAGATAGTAATTGTTGACTTAGACATGCAGAGTCAGGTGGTTCCGTCATCTTTGGGGGCAGAAGAAGTGTCTCCTGGAGCAGATGCCTTCTTCGTGAAAATTGAGCCAAGCTGGATTCCAGTATTACCACTCTCCTGAGAACTTCCTTGGCCAGGACGCCCATCAGCTTTCAGTTCTTTCCTCTTCTTTGCCTTTTGTGCCCAACCAACAATGTTGTGTTGCAAATGCTCATTAAATATTGCCCTCTTATAGTGAGTTCCCATCTACAGTGTGAAATTATGGAAGTCAATGAAAAGAGGACACTACTTAAATTCCTAATTAACCAGCATTTTAGTTTGAAGAGCTACGCAAGCCTACCTGCGTAACTATTGCATAGAGTGGCAGGGTGCTGTAGCTACATAATACCTGAATAAATACCCTGTAATCCCAATATATAGAAGGATAAAAAAAGAAAAGATTCAGCTAAATAGTTTGATAGTCACAAAGAAAGAATTCATATTCCTCAAAAGAAAATTGTTAAATTGTTAAAAGTTACCCAATAACGAGCCTTGGAATAATGTATCGAACTTGACCCATTATGCAGGAGTCAAACCCATATGTAAGCTGAAAAGTGAGCGCACAGGGGCTTCATTATATTCAACACAACTACATATAATTACCCCCAACCACTCATCGTGCCTCTCTAAACCAAAAAGCAAAAGGAAACTAAAAAAAAGAATAAGAGGATTATTCTTCAAGAGAATTATTTGCTTACCCATATCCAGAAAAAAAATGCTATCTCAAAGGCATTTTGGAAAAGGATAAAGTGAATTAAGAAGAGGACAACACGGGGCCGATGAAACCAAAAGTGTTCATCTGATGGCTGCACAACTAAGTCACCTTCTATGGCTGCATGTTTTTCAGCCACTTCATGAGCTAGTTGGGTTATTACATGCTCGAGCTTGGTGCCCACAGCAAGCAAAAGCTGAAAGAATGCAAACCAGAATTATGAAATTAATGAAGGAGAGAGAGATACAGTACGGGGACAATAAAAAAAATAAGGATATTCCAAACAGAGAAAGCCTACTATACGTCAACTTGGACGCACATATAGACATGCATGCCGGTGCAAACGGGTTTAACAAGAAAACACCAGTACAAAGAAAAACACTAGCACAAATGTGACTCTCCTATAATCAACAGCTGAGTGTATTCTAGAATATTCAGCCAATAACGCAATCCACAACTTACGAGGATTGCCTAATAGCCACACTCAGCTGCCCAGACATGAGTCGCAGTGAAGCACAACAACAGAATAGAGCACAAACACAGACACAAGATACGCGCACCCTTCCAAATATATTGTTACTGATGTAGGTGTTAAGGTGCCTTTGCAAGTATATCTCCCCCTCCTCTATCCTTCTTGTTGTAAATAGCAGGTTAAGATAAAAAATATTCTCAATATCACAATAGTAATTTGGAAAAAAGTATCTTCAGAATCTTCCTATTTATTTCAGCATACTTTTGTTTTCTTTTTTAAAGGTTTTGGTGTAATTGATGTGATTGTTATCAATAAAACCAATCTTTATTTTCTTAAACAGTTCAAGTCTTGTAAACCAATACAAAGACTCGTCATTAACCGTGAGCAAAAGGTGAGCTTCCAAGATCTTTTGGAGACTGAGCTTGACTAACTTTAACCCAAAAAAAGACTATACCTGCCTTTTGGTGGGATAGACACTAAAAATATGTCCAGAAATAAGTGTTAAGAGGTAGTCTTTTTCCAAAATATTAAAAAATACGATATTATAGAAATTTTAAGGAAATTGTTGAACCAATCACCTTGTATGTATGCAGCAGCAGAAAATCAAGGTATGACACCGGTTTAATAGAAACAATAGTTTTCTACTGTATAGTTGCTTGATTTGATTAAGAAACTCCATGCAACATTGTAAACAAAATACCCCTCAAACAAAATTAAGACAAGAAGGGTATGTAAGACAGGTAAAATGAATGCACGGCCATGTAAATGTCCACTCAGAAAGGATAAAAAATTTAATCAAGATACTTACGATGACAGGAACAAAAGCAATCCAGAAATATGTATGCCAACCTGGAAAAGTTAAGCAGACATCTTAATAACAAGATACCAAGTGATGTTATTTAGTAATTAACAAGAGCAAAAAATATAACTAGATCAATTACTAGTTATAGGCAAATGTATACTGGTCAATATTGTTAACTGGCATGCTTGATATTCATCGCCAAGTCAAAAAATAATAGGCAAAAACATATTGGTCATAAAAAATAATTCTTAAGCTCATTTCCTTTTTTACACCAGAATGTATTTAAATTAACTTCATTACGAAATACAGAGAGAGATATATAACACTACCACAGTCCATATAAACAAGATCATGAGGTAAATACAAAAACATAAAACCGGGTTTTAGATGCCAGTCTTGACATTGTAAAGTGTCAGTCTGGGCAGAGACAATTAATTCATGACATACGAGAAGCATAACTTTATATCTTATAGCATACCATTGATATTGAGCAACAAGAAGATAACCACAAAGAGCCAAAGATACCAACTGCAAACACAAAAAATGTAATTGTTATTACAAAAGAACCAATGACTATACACAATGACACAAATGGCACTAAAGTTTTATTGGCAATTACATGGTGTATAAATGTCATACACGCATAGAAGCAATAATACAGAAGAACTTACCTTATACCAACAACTTGCTTGAAATCATCTTCAAGGGCGCGAATCATGTACTTGTGAAAATTAAACTTTGGATTTGACTTGCAGTGGGTCTAACAAAAACATGAAAGGATAAATTTTACTACTCAAGCATCGAAGCCATTGACCAATAGCTAGCTGAGACATTACTAATTTGACAGCAAATATGGCACACTAGAGCTTTACCATAATGAAACCATGTCGTAACGTCACATAATCTGATTTTGTCACAGATCCATAAAATTGCTTAGAAAAGGATATCTGAAAGAAGCAACAAATGATTAGGAGAGATAACTAAAAAGAAACAAAAACACTAAGAAGGCACTTGCTTAGCTTTGAGTTCCCAAGTTTATTTGTTTTGTGTGGTGAAGAAAATAACTACGTGGTGGTCATCAAACATCAAGGAAAAAGTGTATCAAAATTAAAAACAATATCTAAAACAAACCAATATTTAAAAAACCTTTGATAAGATTGGAAGTATAAGAGATGGAAGTATACGGATTGAGGAGAAGCAAGACTGGACAAATACAATCAGCAGGGATACCAAAGAAATATGGCACATGTGCGGTTCCACTACATAAAGCTTGTAAATGTTAAGGACCCAACCAAAGAAGCATCAGTGTATCTTTAAATGAGCCAGCTTGTAATTGCCAAGGACCCAATGATGACATTAGTATATCTTCATTTATCGCATTCATTAACTTACAGACCATGACAAACTTATAATTTACTTACCATCCAACCAACTATGGCAGAGTCTTTCCCAAAACCAGAAAAACGGCCCCTGATAAAATCATGCTGCTGAACAACAGTCACCTTTGGTTTCAGAACTGCATTAAACCAACAGGACTGTAAGTGGGGGCGAGGAAATAAAAAGATTTAAAAAGAACTAGAAAATTCTTTGCAAAGGTGTGATGCTTTAGTTGACACAAAGTAAAATTAGGCGGTACCAAAAGCATAAAGCATGTTATATTTATAAACAATAAAGAAAATGCACAGGAATAATAAAAGCAATTGAAGACAGAAAGAGGAGGATGCAGAAAGAATTAAGGAAAGAAAAGAAAAGAAATAATGTACCTCGGTCGGTTTCGTAGTTCTGTTTTGCAATTGAATCTTCCCAGTGTTTCCACTGACGAATCTGTATATAAAACGAGAGTGATAGCATGAACAGAGAAAAGCGACGAAAAGAAAAAAGAAAAGAGTTGGGTTGATGATGGGAAAGGGGGCATAGAACTCACCCTGGCACCTCCAAAGACAACGGTGAGTACGGAAAAGGTGACGTGTACGACAGCCAAGACAAAAATGAAGATGTGGAGGTGGTGCAGTGCTTCCACAGACAACAAAGGCACCTTATTCTGAAAAGTGAAAAGCGAAATGGGCGTGGGTGGGGTAATTCGAAGATGCGATTCAATGTTCATAATAGTTACAATTAGTGAGAGACCTTGCGAGCGCAGAAACCAGTCTCAGTTCCAGTCTCAGTCACAGCCTCAGTCTCGGAGTGAGGCGGCGCGTGTTCCCCCGCAGCGGCAGCGAGAAGGCGCCTGGGTGTTCCCGGGAAATAAAATGTCTGGAAGTGAGATTCATGATGGGGAGCGAGGTCGAGGCTACACGGAAGCATGTGGCGCGTGAAGTCCGGCGGAACGCAGATTTTGGTAATGCCGTTTTGAGTAACCGTCAAAAGGAGGGAAATGAAGCCCAAAAGCATGAGCTCTGAGGCAGTGCAGAGATAGATCGTGAACTCGGATTTGAATTTTATCGAAGCATGGATGATGAAAAGAAAAGAAAAGAAAAGAAAAGAAAAGAAAGAAAAAAAAAAGAAAGAAGAGAAAAAGAAAACCTTCTTTAATCTTCTGCAGTGCTTCGTAGAGCGGCTTCTGGTCCTTGGCTTTGAGAAACTTTCCGCCAAAATGAAGAAAGCGCTCTGCGGCGAGGGAGATGGCGACGATGACGGTGCAAACAGCGGCCACCACCCACGTCGGAGTGAACTCCAGAGTCTCTCCTTCTTCTCCTCCGCCACTCATTTTTTTTTCTCTCTCTTTGTTCTGTATGTGTTCTCTCTCTGTCTCTCTCTGCACCCTTTCTTGAGTAATTAGTGGCTGTGACTAGCAATCACCGGTCATCATCATAACACAAAACGACCCTTCCGTTCTCTCTTTCTCTCTCTCTCGTGGCGCATCTTTGACAGCTGACAGACAACATTTCTTTTTTATTTTAAATCTAAAATACACCTATCATTTTCAATTTCAATAGGATATTTATGAATTTATAGGTCTCACGTGTTAATAACTAATTATATATCAATAATAATAATTATATTAATTACTTTTTCCCACTGCACTATTGTTGCCCTTCCAAATCAAAACTTTTTAACAAACAATCCGTTGTAATAAAATATCTAAAATCATTTTTTTTCCCGATAATTGCTGAAATGAAATTTGACTAAACTGTCAACGTTTCGCTCACTCATCACCAACTCACAATCGACAATTATCAGATTAGTTGTGATTAATTCTATGATTAATGGACCCTTTTGAGTTGATAGTGTTCGAATAATATTTTTGTTATTTGGACACGTCCTAAAATCATTAAGGGGCACAATTTCAAAACAGTTACATTCCTTTATGGTTTAGGATATATCAAATCAAGATATGTGACAAATTTTTAGCACCTATTACACTATTGATTAAAAGTTCTCCAAATTAATAGCTATAAGTGAGATCTACCAAACTTTGTTATTCCAAAATAAAAAGTGTATTCAAATTACCATTAATCTAATGTTATTTTAATTGAAACCTTTTCGTTCCTTTTAGTCGTAATTATAATTTAATAGAATATGAATTAAATATTCGATAAAATAGTTTAAAGCAAGTGCTTGAGTGTAAAATATTTTTAGAAAATAAATACGTTCCGTTTCAATTTATTTTGAAGAAAAGAAAAATAGACATAACTTCTTTAAAAAGTATTACAAAAAAGGCTATTTTGAAAAATGAATATAGACCAAATTAAATACAGGCAGTGACTATTGGTGTGACAAAGGAAAAGTCGTTGTTGCGTGTGATAGTTGAGAAGTGATTAGGTGTAGAATTGTAGTTGCAAGGGATGCCATTAAAATGAAGTAAATTAGTTGAAAATGAAAGTGAAACCAGATCGTCCCATGTATGTACCGTTTTGTTGCCTTGTCAAAGTGGCCAAATTTTATTTTATTTTTTTGTGGCCAAGAAGTTCCATTCTTTATTTCTTGATAGGAAGGATCTACACGATCAAAAGATTTTTATGAAAAATTATACATTGACAATTTTTTTTCGACAAAATTTGACAAACTATTAAATAAGATAAAAATATAATAATTTTAATACTTTTTTATTAAAATATAAAAAATTAATCTAATTTAATCCTATTTATAAAAAATTGTCAATTTTATCAAAATCTCATTTTCTTTAGAATATATATATATATATATATATATATATATATATATATATATATATATAAATTGATTGATACATTTTCTCGTTGTAAAACAAATCATATCAGTATATATGTCATGTCATTCTATATCTCTTATTTATTAATATTGTATAAAAGCAGAAGTGCCAAAATGGACCAGTCCGACCCATTTTGATCCGATTCGTCTATGATTCACAAAAAAATGAGCTGAATCGGATTGGCTCACCACTAATAAACGGGTTAGATATTGTAACTCGTCTAGTCTTAGAGCGGGGTAACCCGCCTCTTTTTTTATTTTTATTTTTTAATTTTGTTTTTACTTTTTAAAAAAATTTGTATATAAATTTATTATATATATATATATATATAAATTTATCTATACAATATAAAAATGTATTATTTTAAATTATTTTTAATTTTAAATATACAAGAATTAGAAAAAAACAAGTTGACAAACTAGACGGACCGAATTACAGTAGGTTGACTCCAACCCAGCTCGCCCTTGACGATCCTAACCTACTTTGACATCCTTATATAAAAGTTTAAAGAATTATTAACTATTTTTATAAAACTTTAAATATATAGATGTGTAAGAGTTTTTGTTCGATGCATAAGTTGGTTTTAACTTACAAAAAATATTTTTTTCTTTCCTTTTAGAAATACCATCAAAAAGTTTGTCGAAACATATATATTTAAATAGTATAAATTTATATTTCTGTATATATAATTTAAACTAAATAGGAGAATAAAATGGTAAAACTGCACACTACAAAACATGTGATTATTTTAAGATAAAACTACAAAATATGTAATTATTTTAAGATAAAATTGTTTGTAATGAAGAAAGGAACAAGCACCTACGACAAAGATAGAGTATAAACTACCTTGGTTTTGTAACAGAAATGGAGTACGCAATAATTACAAAGCTAGCTTGCATCCCAATCAAACTAGCAAGATTAATAAATGAAGCACTCCAACATTCACCCAAATATATTGTTGTGTAAAAAGGTGTTCTTGCCACATTTTCGTGGCAATCATTATTTGGTTCATATTTAACAGACACAACGTGTTGCTGCACGCGCTACTGCTTATTGTCTTTTTCAGACCAATTCTTGTACCAGCTCATCACTTTCGCTATAAACTCTGCAACAAAATAATTCCAATCATCAATTATTAATATACAACTATTATCACCTTTCTCAATTTACCTTTTACTTGGTCCAACTCCAAAACGTTTTTCACGATTCCCCAACCGGGAATTTTGTCCACAACACTGAAACTAAGTCACGCGTTGGAAGTGAATAGTAAAAAGGAAAATTACTTTTCACAAAAAAAAAATTGACTAGTTATTGATAATGTCGACATGATAATATTTCATTGAATAAAAAAGGATTTAATGTGACTTCAAAAGAAAAAAGAGTTTGACATGACTTAAAAAAAACTTGTAAATAAAAAAGTTTGTGAAAGTATCATAATTTTGTAAAAATATTGAAGAATCTAAATGGCAGAAAGTTAGAAAATGTTTTACCTTCCACTTTTAAGTAAGTTAAGGCATTCTTTTTTGTTGAATCATTGTTCTTGTCATCAGATTCCGACTGTTTTTGAGCATGATAGAAGTGCTGCTTCATAGTTTCAAATTTCATTTCACTGGCTCTCTGAGAAGGGACCAAAAAATCTAGATCAAAACAGAACAAAGTGAAACAGAGAAAAGAGTTTGAGCATTATTTACCATGAAGTCCCTGTCGAGTTTGGCAACCCCTGGGCGTAGCGAGTGATGAACAAGAGTGGTTAATTCTGGTACCAAAGACTGCATATTCATCAACCAATTAACGCCTTAAGTTGGAACCTTCAAATTTTATTTTCATTTCAAACAAATAATTCATTTACCTTGTAAATAAAATCTGGAGGAACATCATGGCTCATAAGACTTCGTAGCTTTCTACGAATGGCGTACAACCTATTGCAAATATAAAAAAATCAACTCAAAAACTAAACTTCAATCATAAATAGAAACAAAAGCTGGTGTGAAATTCCTTACTGTCGTGGACTTTGCTCTTGGATTATTTTCTTGGCAATATCCAAAATATCTTGTTCCCAACCCGTTAGAATCACGTCGTCGTCTTTGATAGCATTCCTGCATGCAAATCAAAGAGTGTTATTTTCTGTTTCTTGTTTCTTTAATTCTTCACTTTCAGAAAAAGAAAGCATTAACATAAACTTGTTGAACATGAAAACGACAAACCTGTTTCGGCAAGTGGCCTCTAACGAGCGAATGGCTTGGCGTAGGTTGTTGTTGGATCTCAAAATTATGGTATCGATTAAGTGGCGTGATAACTGTATCCCTTCTTCTATTGCAATGTTTTCCAAAATCTTAGCTAGCTGTTGGGTGAAAAACTCATGAGAAGCATGTTATGTGTTATGTTATGTATTGAAAATGAAGGAAACGAGAAAGGAACCTCTTGGGTTGACGGCGATGAAAGGCGCAGAGTGATGCAAAGTGGCTTCACAGGTTGGAGCTTAGATTCATCGGAGCAACAGAAGAAAACCTTATTACACCCGTCGTACTTCTCTAGCAGCCACTTAATGTACAACAACGATTCTATCGACAGCTTTTCCGCCTCGTACAAAACGATTGCTTTCAAACAAACCACAAACAGAGACATTAATTAGTAAAAAGAACATGTTGTTACCTAATTCACAACCGCACCTTTTCCTTCACTTACCTTTGCAGTTTTCTGGGCAACAAGGTTGAGAGTTATCTATCACCTGCCCATATGTTTCCTTGAATAAATCAACAATTACATGTTTTTCGTATCCATTTGTCTCTGACAGATTCACCTCCACATGATGGAGTGATTTCTTCACGCGCACTTGCACACTATCAACCATTTCTCCCTACGCGTAGATATCAAAACAATAATTATCTTCCTGGTATTGATCAGGAACAAACAGTTTATCATCCATGAAAATGCAAGATGTTACCTTCAAAATGAAGTTTTTATATTCTTCTACGACCTGTGATGTCATTCAGCGGTAAAATTCTCATGAGTGTAGTTTTTGTTTTCTGCGGATGAACGATACAAATGTATTTGAGTTAGAATAGTTTACCTGGACCCTTTCGGAGCCGAATACCTCTCCCAGCATAGCCCTTATCATGGATCTCTTCCCCACGCTTGGTGGTCCTTCAAATATAAAGTGGCTGCACCCACAACCACCTTCTACCTGTGCGATTATCAAAATCCAATTTTAATTTCATTTTTCCCAGACCATGCACCCAATTGCTCTGTTCAAAAATTCGTTTAAAAAGTGTGCCCGCTAAATTAATTAATCAATTCATTAGTTACATTAACATATAATGTCCACAAGTTTTCATATACTTGGCCTATTAAAGTAACACCAAAACTTTGAGCAAAATAAAATATGAAGTTTCATATATAGGAAACATCATGAAATTAAACATGTAAGAGAAGGTGTTTGGTATACTTTAAATGTTATCTCCAAAATAAATAAATAAAATGATAATAAAAATAATTCGAAATAATACATTATACAAATGAGTAACCTTTTCAAGTACAATTTTTTAAAACCATTTTTATTTCTATAATTGCATAACTGTTAAAGATACTGTGTTTTTAGGTATGGATTATATCTCATAGAATTATGAAATGCAATTAATTTGCATGCAATCATGGGATGTAATTAATTTTCAAAGTAATTAAATTCAGGTATACCAACCCTTGCTTTTAGGTATGGATAATATGTTATAGATTTACAAAATGCAATTAAGAAAAAGTAATTAGGTTTAGGTATATCTAACCATTGTCTTGAGTTGACTTGCTATATCTTTGTTGCAGATGAAGTCTTCCAAGGCCATGGGTTGGTATTTGGCTGCCCATGTATAATCGTACCCATCTCCTTCTTTCCATTCAGATTCAGACGAAGCAACAACTGCTTCTGATGATGAAACAACTTCTTTCACTTCCTCTTCCTTCCACACATCCATCTCGCTTGTTTCCGATGCTTTCTCCCCCAATGGCTTCTCTTCAGTAACATCACTCATCAACTTTCTATCCAACATTGTTTCTTCTGACACTTCAGTCACCATCTCAACATCATTCTCTCTCAATGCCTTCTCTTTATCAACCACAACACAAGTTTTCTCGCCAAGTTCTTCCAATGCATGATTGCCAACTTCATCAGTTCCTTGAGTAACAAAGTCAACGTGAGGAGCATCGACCATCAAGTCCTTCAAAGTAGGGTCTGTCTTGATGATTGGAAGGGAGAGTTTAGGGTTTGTAGTGAAAGGAGGTTGAAGCGAGGGTGCATGGAAGAGAAAGGTGTAGTGAGTGAGAAGGCCTGCATAGTAAGGACTAGGGGTGTAGGAGAGGGAGTTGTGGGGAAAAGGAAGAGGATGGTTGTGAGGGGTCCAAGGACCAATAGCAAGGGAATAGTCCGTAAGGCCTTTGTAATAAGGACTTGAAAGAAGGTCGGAGGAAGGGGTGTGAGGATGAGGATGAGGTTGAGTGCAGGAGGGTATGGTGTCCACAATGGCAAGAGACTGGTCGGTGAGACCCTTGTAGTAGGGACTGTTGGTGCCGTCGATGCTGTATGCGCGGAAGCTGAGCGATGTGAGGGGGCAAGCAGAGGTGGTTTTCCTCCTTCTGGACCGAAACCTGCGACGGGTGGGTGAGATGTGGTTCTTCGACATGCTCTGATCGGAAACGTTAACGTTGGGTTGCTTCATGGTTGGATCTGGCAGTTGCATTGACAGGTTGTGTTCGCCATTCACCATTGTTAAGCCTAAGCTTGAAGCTCAAGCTGGATGCATAGAATGCGATGCGATGTGATATATCGGATGTTTCGAAGTAGGCGATGATGTCTATGCAACAAAACAGATAGGACCGTTATTCACAAGGTCCTTACCGCGCCGACTCTGTCACATTCACGTCTCATCATAAAATACTTACGTCCAAACATCTATTACTATTATCTTTATTTTTTCTATAATTATAATTTACCTAATTAAATTTTGAATCTTTTACAAATTTAAATATTTACGGTTAAATTTTTTATTTTATCAAGCATTTAAAATACAATTTTGCAAATTTTATTTTTCAGTTGTTGGATTTTGCCACTCTTTATAGTCGTTATAGAAAACATTCAAAATAGCTTAATTAAATTTTAAATTTCCAATTTAAATATTTTTAATTAAGTTTCTACCAAAGAATTAATGTATTGAATTGAGTTTTTTCTTTTAAAACAAAATTGAGGTGATGTGAATAAAAGTCACTGTTATTTTCTTATCATTAATAAAATTAATTTAAAAAATGGAGATTAAAAAACAAATTGAAAGAGATACACAGTTTAGAATATTTAGTAATACAAACAAAGAAAAAATAGTTTGAGATGGTTCAGGATTTATTTTGCTAGATACAAAGGTGAAGTATGGAAGACATATTCAGAGAAAACTATTAAAATATTTAATTGAGAAAGTGGCAATAGTCTCATTCTCTATATTATGTATTTTAATTTATAACGTGAGAATATACTATCATACTTATTCCACCTTTTTTAAAATCAATTGATACCATTTTTTGATTCCAGAAAGTTCGTAAGGGGTTGGAAATAATTATTTATTAATATAAATAATTATACTAATAAAAGAAATTGGTGTATTGTCTAAATATATTTACATTTAGGCAACAATAAATAAATTATATAAGAATTTGATAAACATGTAATATCATCACTATATAACATTAAACGAATAAAACTAAAGAACAAAACATTCCAATTCTTTTAATATTAGGTATTGGTATATGTCACAGTTAAAATTTACGAACAAATTTTCGGTCATATCACATTTAGTTTATCAATTCTAATCACATTCACCAGTACAAACAGGAAAAGATCGTAACTTTTCGAGCATGTTAAGCTCCATCGGTTTATCGAGATTCAGAAATAAAATAAATTATCAGCTTTTTTCTCTGAAGAAAATATGCCAAACCCACGTTTATGGATATATGCAATTGCATCGCAAGACTTTAAAATTTAACATAATTTTTTTTTCTATTGTAAATTCAAACAAAAGATTAAAACATGCTAAACTGACTATTTGTTTGATGAAGTTTACGAGAGTGACAGGGTCTTACGGTACAATATGGGAGACACAGACCTTCCTATGTTACAAAATACTCCTTGAGAGATGATATATACCCTATATATTGCCTAACAACAATCTAATAAAAGAAAATAGTAGAATGATCTTCCCTAACAGATGATATTTACTCTCAGGTTCATCCATATTTATATATCGATCAACCCAGAATTTTTAGATTGGGTCAGGACAGGTCAGGTTCAACCCTGATCAGATTAAGCTCTAAGGCTCTGTGTATTGTCAGCCACAGTCACTAACTATAGTTAAGGCTGCCCGGTGAACAAGCCCCTCCTAGTCCTAATGGGGTTTAAGGTGGTTAAATATATACAGTCTTACCCTTACAAAGGATGCGGCAATTTCAAACATTTCAACATGTGACCTTTAGACCACAAGGTTCCCCCTCGGAGAAGAGAACTGCCTGCCCTAGTCATAATATAATTTTTAAACAAAAGAAAACTCAAAAAATGATTTAAATATTACAGTGAAACCTCTTGCCTGTTAGAAATCATAAAGATTATAATTTGTGAAGAAGGAGACTATCCATAAAACTGGGTTTGCATTGCAAAACTTCATTCAACGAAACTGGTACCTTACAGTCATTTTGAACCTAGAGCTCCAAGGCCCCTACTTCAAAAGGGCTCACAAATCCCATTCACATAATTGAACAGAGATTCACAAAAACGGCATCATTATCCATACAGTGAATATAATGGAGATTTAGGAATTGAAAGGTCTGTATACCTACAAAATGTTAAGAATCCTTCCTATCTGCAGGCTCACGATCAACTAAGGCAAGTGGATCTTCTCCAGTTTCAGATGGGGGTTCGGACGGAGGGGGTTGCTCTTCATTTTCATTGTTCTCAGGGTGGAAATTGATGGGGAACTTCGTGACCCTGGGTTTATCAGACAAAATGTTCCTTTGAACCCGATCAATTAACACCTTTGGAGGGGGTTCCTCTCTCAGCTGCTCATCATCGTAATCATTGTTCACATAATAGCCAACACGAATAAATTCCTGTCCCAGATAAGAGCACGTCAACAGAAGCACTGTCACACCAATTATATCTTCTTCACGAATCTTTGATGGATCCGGTGGATCTGCCTGCAAACCAAACAGTATTTTCAAAGTTAGAGCGAGTGTGTGAGCAATTGCATGGTGCAGCACAGAATTCGTAAGATTAGTATTCATAAGGCTTGCCTGTAAAACGAAGCGATAGTTTCCAACGTTGACAGGACCAACAAGGACACTTTCTAATAATTGGTCATAGGTCTCATCTTCAGCAGATCCAACATATATAAGCTTCCATTCCAAATCTGCACCCACAAGATAGCATACATTGTCAAAACCAAACGTGGTAACGAAGGCCACAGAAGCAAGACGATATAGGAGTGAGATTACAGTGAAGAGGTTAGAAAAATAGGATTCACTCTGATTTCTCGACACAAATTCAACATGATAATTTAGACCGACTTTGTTCCCAGAAAATCACTTACAAGAAAATATTCTCAACAAGCTTTCATATTTACAAGTATAGATTACAAAATTTAAAATAACAGATAACAATTACCGGAACAAGGTCAAACAGTAAAGGTTGATTATACCCTTCTTGTTTTTTGCTTTAAAAAAAAAGCTTCTTCTAAATAATTTCACACGCTCAACTATCAATTTCTTATTCCAAATCCAATAAGTTTTGAAGAAAAAAAATTCAAAAACAAAGTTTTAGAAGCAATTAACAGAAATAGCAGAAGATATTTTGTCCATTCAGCTCGTTATCTCAAAGTAATGAAGCGCTGAGAGACAATCTTCTGGGAAACAAGAATTTGGTCAAGAAAAAGCTCTTTCGAATGTGCTCAACAGGCATACAAATTTTAGTGAAAAAAAAAAGGCACTAGACAAACAAAGCCTAAGTCATGAGAAAGTATCGTCTTACAGAATCATCAAGTTGCAATGGTATTTAGTTCTGGGTGGGTTACTTTGTGCCCCTATCGAATAGAATGAAAGACAAACAAAATTGTAATATTGATAAAAAAGCAGTCTTGTGCGAATGATTAAGCAGGGTTTTGGGTATTAAATTAGACGGAAAAAATTGGGGGTTGCAGAGATAATGATAAGAAAAGCGAGGATGAAAGAGATCCGCATCCTCGTGGGAAGGGTGAAAGAGAAAGATAGAGAGGGGATTGAGAGTGGAATGGAGCGATTAAGAAGTTAGAGAGTGAGGGTCTGAAGAGAGGGATGAAGAAACCCTAAAAGAAAGAAAAAAAGAGAGAGAGAAGATGTTACCGTCTTTGAGAGCGGTGAGACACTCGTAGGAAATCTCGAACTGAAAAGGGGTGAGAAAGGAAGCAGGGTTGTCGAGGACGGTGACGTTGGTGATGTTCACAGCACTCATGCTGATGCTGCTGCTGATTCTTCTCTTCTTCTCTTCTTCTCAGACAATGAATGAATGAACCAATCAAACAATGTTGGGAACCCCAAGAACCGCACTTTCCTGTTGTTGGCGGGAGAGGGTTTGAAGACACCAAAAAATACCTCGCTTTTCACTCCCAATTCACAATACAATTCCCACCCTCACACTATTTATTATCTTAGTTCATTTCAAGTTTCTTTTAACTTTATATATTTTTAATTCAATTATTATTATTTTTTTTCAGATTAATTGTTTAATTGATTATTATCTGTTTGTTGTCTTGATTATTTGTATTAGCTTGTCAAAAGAGGTTAGATTTTATAAATCAATTTAATTGTTAATGCATAAAAAAAAACTTTTTATGATTTTAATTAAAAATATGTTAAATAATAAGATTTTTATATTCATCCATAATTTTCATGTAATTAACTACAGATATTAAATGTAGGTGATGATGGTCCTCCTTTGTTACGTAGAATAAAAATCATCTTTTATCTTACGTTAATTATAATATCTTTAACATTAAGTACAAAAAATTAAATTTTTGACACATGCATACACAAATAAAATCAATAATGAGTCATGTTAATAATAACACATCAAAAGTTAAACAGCAAAAATTAACTAAAAGATATAAAAGTTTTGGATAGGAAAAAATAAAAATAAACATTGACTCAATTAATATAATTATTTATTTGACCAAAAGTTGTAGTAACGATGTTTTAAAAATAATAGCCTTGACCAAATTACTAACTTATTGGATTATTGATTGAATCCATGTACTGTGACTAGATCAAAGGAATTTTCAATAAATAAGTACTCTTTCTAAAATGACAACTCTTATAATTGCAAATATCATTAAACAATTAATTTGACTAAATATGTAAAGTATTATCAAATATATTTATAATTAATGACATTTAAAAAAATATTATATGGAACATAAATATTCGTAAAATTTAGTAAGGACAAGAATTTAGGGGAAAAAATAATATTTTATACAAATTGTAAAATCTCTTGTACCATTCTTTTTAAGATATGTTTTATGATAAATGAGAGTATTTAATAACACTTATACTAAAACATAAAGTTTGATGTGTTGAGCCATTTCTTCTCCTTTTCCATAATTTTAACCTGAATTCTAGTAGATTTAAAAATTTTAAATTTATTCTATAATTTAGAATTTTCAGTTTTCATTTTTTATAATGTAATTTAGAAACATTTTAGATCATATAATCCAGAACGTTAAAGATCATTTTCTTCTATATTTGTATCTATAACAATATATAAAGGGGATTCCCTTTTTGTGTCCACTTTTCAAAATACCAATTTTACCCTTTAAATACAATAATTTATTAAATTTTAAAAAATTGACCGTTACTTCTACAAACATTTTATAAAATCAGATATCTCTACTTCTTTTCTTCTTCTTTATTTATCAATGATTATTATTTTATCTGTTCTGATATATTTCACTTTTTTTTTAATAAATATAATTTTAATATATATTAACTTAATAATATTATAATATTATCACCTAACAATATATAAAGGGGATTCCCCTTTTTGTATCCACTTTTCAAA
>Ga0099822_1003868_pt1 | contig 19347 bp, 5 predicted proteins | sample CowpeawhiteBW_FD_76839 | JGI IMG/M metagenome (GOLD analysis project Ga0099822, IMG submission 76839) | Root nodule microbial communities of legume samples collected from California USA - Cow pea white BW | ecosystem: Host-associated > Plants > Roots > Nodule | place: USA: California | collected...
ATATATATATATATATATATATATATATATATATATATATATATATATAATGCAATTAGTTTAATTACATTTAGTAAGATTCCTTTAGTAACATTCCAAATTAGTAGAATCACTCTACTAATCTAAAGTATTTCAAATTTGATATTAAGCAAAAAACAATATAGTAAGTAATCTATGTATTACAAGATTCCTTAAGTTACATAATAAAGTTTTAAAACAACACATAAATATATTCTAAATAGAGGAAATATGTAATACATTAAAAAAATATACATATGTGACCACCATCTACTTGTACCACTCCTAAGATATCTCACTGTTGAGAACCCTCACTTGCATTATTCTCACGTATAACATATTATCATTGTAGGTGGATAAACCACAATAGACACAAAAGACAAAGGTGAGTTATTGATAATTTAAAACTTATAAGTTTTAAATAAATAGAGAATATACTATAAATTTAAAAGATAACCACATAGAACTCACACTTCATACAATCAATATTTAAACATAATTCACATAGCTCATTCACACACCAATAATCATAAACACAACTTTTGGATGAAATTTGTGCTTTTTCTTAGAGACCCCTAAACACTTATATATAAGGGGTCCTCTAACACTTGTAAAAAGATGTTGAACATTTTGGAGAAATTAAACACCTTTGTGTATCAACCATTTGTGAGAGCTTCCTCCCTAGGGAGCGAATACTTTTAAGCCTTATCTTGCAAAGCAAGTGGCAGCATACATCCACTTATCTTTAAGATTGTCATGGCTTCTAGTGTGCTTCTTACCTCAATCCATTTCCTTCCTGTCCATTTTATGCTTATTTCCCTTTTGTTGTTTCGGTTTCCAGCTTACTTTGTTCTCGAGATTACTTTGTTTATGCATATTCTATTCTTATTTTCATTTCATTCATATACATCTTAATTCACAGTAAAACATTACCAAGATAGTGAGCACAATCACAAGAAAACTAGCAACCATAATATATCACACTTAGCTCATTCATACATTATCAAAAACCAATCAACCCCAATTCCCATCACATACAACACGACTTTCAGGGCATATAGTTATCAAATTCATGCACCTAAAATCATAACACGAAAATTAGGTTTAGCTCCCCTAACCTGGGATTTTCCTTTGCTTAGAATTTGAATTACGCGTCTTCCCTTGAGCACCAATGTCCCATTATTTGGTTGTGCCCCTTCTGCTAGGGTTTTTTCTACCCTTTCATATTCAGGCCACAACTAACTGTTTAACAAAAAAAAGGTTAAATATGAGTTCACCAAGGTTCGAACCTATACCATGCTCATCATCAAACCAATGCACAACTACTCAAGCAATTTAGGTTTTGTTATAATTCACCTAATTCTATAATCATGTTATCACTCAACATGATCATGCATATTATTAAAAGTTAATAATAAATCAAACAACACATAATTAGCATACATAGGACTTGAACCCCTCAAGTCCTCTCACACAATCAAGTACTCTCAACCATTTGAGCTAGTACTTTTCCATGTCACACAAGTCAGAATTTAATACCATAAAGGCTCCTACTACTCGCTTTTATTAATTAATTAATTATTTAATTAATTAAATTCCACAGGTCTTACAAGTGACGCCTAACGTTGCATCAAATATCTAAACTTCCTCCTTGAGTTTTAATCGAGCAATTTGACTCTTCTTGAGCTATTTCCCCCTTAATAAACTTCACATTTTTTAATATATCAAACTTTTAGCTCAAGAAGTGCCAAATCTAGTCAACCAAATGTCTCATAGAAAAGTTCTTATAAACAGCCAAACTTAGATTTTACAAGATTAAAACACCATTTAATACCTATTGAATCAAACTCACCTATGTTTAATGAAATCCTACAATACTAAATTGATTACACACTCATGACTTCCATTTTATAAACACAATTAATTAATCCTCCAATTACATATATGATTTGTATCTAAATTCATCAATTTAGTTAGTTCAACAAAAATTGACTAATTTTAGACTAGAACATTATTCCACATATTCATCACCCAACTTCCCAACTTAAATATAAAATCCAAAATATAATACAATTTTCTCATTTAGATATTTATTGTGCATCAACCAAATTCAATAAAGTCAGACAACAATTCAACAACTCAAGCATCAATCCAATCAATTTCTTCAAACACGTACAATTACCACTCTAAAATAGATCCATCCACTAATTTCATCATAAATCACCATCATACATATTACAATTCATGAATTCTTAATAATAATTCAATTTAAAACTTGCTACCCTTACCTGTTTAGGAGCAACACCAAGGTCCTTCAATTCTAAGCATCCTAAAACACTAAGATGGGAAAATTTTGCACAAATATGTTGATAAACAATCCGATTATGCCCTACATATCCTAATTGGACAAAGGTTCCTTAGAAACCCCAAACCCCTACATGTAAAAGCAAATTGCCTTACATGCATACAAAATCCCAAACTGACTCTAAAAGGGGTAAAAGGAAAACTTACTCTCTTCAACAATTGGATTAGATAATTGTAGCTTTTGTCGATAGGAGTCCTACGATGTCATTCGATCTTCAAACAAATGAGCATGGTGTGTGAGAGTTTAGAGAGAAGGTGGAGAGAACTTTAGAAAAGTGATTTCTTGAGAGATAACATATTTTAAAATAATGAAACTCGTTTATAACAATACTATTTATACTAAAATATTTTATTATTAAAATAATCAAGTGTCACTATTTGAAAACCACTATTAATCCTGAAATACCATTTGCAAACAACGTGTTTTTGTGTAATATTCAAATTTGATATTATTTTAAAAAGTTGAACTTAATTTTATTTAACATGATGTTGATAATAATATTCATCATAAAAAATGTTTGATTAATTTGTTTTCATCTGTTTTTTCAATTTAGTAATTTTTTGGATGATTTATTTATATTTGTAGTTGTAGTTTACTATCATAAAATACAATTTTTATGTTAGATATTTATGGCTATTTAGGTTAAGTAATAATGTTTCATAAGGACAAGTAAAAACAATTTATATTAAATAAAATGATGTAAATTTAGATAAGCTTTCGTCATAATATATTTGATGTAAATTTATATAAGCTTTCATCAAATCGTGTATGGTTCAATGTAATTTTTTTGCATTTCTTTTTTAAATTTAATTAGTTTTGGTTTAAACTAAGATTTGAAATAAGAAAAAATAACAATGTTAATTTATATATAATGAACTATAATATTATGAGAATCACACTCTTAATAAAAAATAAACTACTAACAAAAAATATTAACTAAAGAATTTCCTTCAATCTCCATATCAAAAGGGCCAAACATGTGAATCGTGGTCTTGCATCACCAATAATAAAATACAAAATAGTAATCACAAAAATGAAAAATTTTGCACATAAAAATATTTGATAAATCTCTATTTAGTATAGATATACCACAATAATTTCAAAATTTCGTGATAAAATGGTCAAAGCATTTGGCTCAATTTTTGACAACTTTTCATTTAGAATTTTTTCAATCCAAGGTTTCTATAAAAAATTATAAACCTTTGAATTTTTCTCAATCACATTTTTGCATTTCAAAATCTATGATTATTCTATCAAATATAAAAAAAAAAAATTCTTATTAGATATATAATAGAATAATTTACCACAGACAATTTGGACAAAAAAATAATTTCTACCTAATTTTAATGATATTTAAGAAAAATGTGTGAATAGTTAAAACATCATAAAAAAAATAGATATAAAAAAATTTTAGGATATGGAAAGCAAAACATTTAACAACAACAAATTAAAAACAAAAAATCAATGGTGACATTCATGCACTATCGTGATTGAGATCTCCACAAATAACCGTGGTTGGATTTCAATAGTATAGTAGAGATACAACCACATACCTTAATGATACACGTAGACCCACAAAACACCAATGCAAATGAAAAAAGTGTCCATCACCACGAAGCGCTAGCAACCATCGATTAAAACCACAAAAATGACCTTCAAAACCTCCACAAACACCCACACAACGACATCATTGTCATTTTGTCCTAAAGAAAGAAATGAGAAGGGAAAGGAGATAAATTGCAAGGAAGAAGAAGCTAAAAGCTCTAATTTAAATAGTTTAATGTCAGACTATTAAAGTCTAACATAAAACTTGACACTTAAGTAGGACTAACACACATTCTGATGTTAATGTTGAGTTTTACGTCAAACTCTAACAACCCGACATAAATAAGTTCTAGTTATTTACAAAAATACCACCATATATTTTTTCATCATTTTTCTTACCTAAATTGTGTAACAGAAAAGACTAATTTTATATTAATAATTAGACTTCTTTAAAAGAAATGTTTAAAATAATATGTATTAAGATGTAATAGATAATATCACTTTAAACTTTTTTTTTCAAAGAGAAATGCACAAATTAAGAGGTCAATTTAAACAAACAACATAATTAAGGAGAAGATAAAGAACATATATATTTTATTACGGTTCGTCTTCACATGAGATTACATCTACTTCTTGATTAACCACTAATAACTTTAAAAATATGAGTATTCTTTGAGACCTCTCATGACTACACCATGACTATTTTTTACTTAGCTTTTTTAAGTTAGCCAAGTCTTGAATTAAACACAATTTGGTATAGATATGTCACCATATGTTCTACTGCTATATATCTTTCCTAGTGTAGGCACACTATCATTAGGCACTCTTCTCAACATAAAATCAATATCACCCACTCTATTCTAAGGTGTTGACGAGACTTTCCAACAAATGTTCTACTATCTGTAAGAGCCAAGAAATTTAATTAATTAAATAAATTAATAATTAATAAATGCGAGTAATGGGAGCCTTTAGGGCATTTAATTCTGATATGTATGATGTGGAAAAGTACTAGCTCAAATGGTTAAGAGTACTTGATTGTGTGAGAGGACTTGGGTTTGAGTCCTATACATGCCAATTATGTGTTATTTAATTTATTATTATTTTAATAATGTGTTGAATCATGATGAGTGATAATATAATCCTATATTTATAGGAATTATCATGAAATATGAATTGGTTGAATGGTTGTGCACCGAGTTAACATTGGCATGGTTATGAGTTCAAATCTTGGAAAAACTAAATTAAACTTTATTTTTGCCAAAATTCTTTTTGGCATGAATGGGAAAGGGCAAAGAAAACCCTAGCCGCTAGAAGGGGGTAGCCAAGGGGCTGGAAAATCACCATTGAATGACAATTAAACTTAGTTTTAATGGTATTGAGTGAAGCAAGGATCTGAATTGGGATAGAGCCAAGGGAGGTCATTGGTGATCAAGAAGAAACTCACAAAAGTCCATTTTTAAGCAAAGGAAACTAGGTTAGGGGAGTTGAACCACGTTAATTTTATGTCTTTGATTAATTGTATGATGTATAGCCTGAATATGCATGATGTTTCTCTGCCATTGCTTGAATTTCGCATTTTTGGAAATTTTCAAAAAACTGCCTGGCGGGTCATTCGTAACTGCCAGGCGACACATGCACTTTTAGCTTGGTTTTCTAGGTTCCTGATAGGAATCGCCTGGCAGCATGAACGGGCTGCCAGGCGATGCAAGCTCGTAACCCAGTTTCTGGATTGCTTCTAATGCAGTGCCTAGCGGTGATGAACACCCGCCAAGCGACGTGAACCTGTTCCCCCAGGTTTGGTGTTTTACGTGATCTGAGATGATTCCGATTAGGAGAAACAAAGGTCCTAATCGTTTGTGAATGATTAGGTGTCATATGTCATTAAATTTCGTGTAGTTGGGGGATAATTTGGATGAAATTAGTATGAACATCATTTTAGGGTTGATGATTTGGGATTGTTATGTTAGCACCAATTTAAGTGGAAAATGCTAATGGGATTTCATATATTGGAAGTTTTAGGAATGAATCGTGAACCTAAATACGCAAGTATAGCCTATTGAGTCGTAAAATCGAGTGGAATCAGAATTGTTGGGATTGATCAAGGTTCGTAGGTGCACGAAGAGGTTTGGGTCCCTGGATGGCGACATCCATTTTGCCGCCAAGCGCCATACCAGAGCAAGGGCATGCGTGTGTTTGATGCACATGAGAGATTGGGAAGCTTAGCATGAGTCATTGGAGTATTAAAAGAGAATTTTTGGATATGTTGGATGTGAATTAAAAGTGTAAGAAATGAGTGACATAAGGTTATACAATAATACTAAGCTATGATTGTATTGGACAGGTTAGGGCACTATAATAGGAAGTTTCATGATTTTTGGTTCTGGTGGGAAGGTAGACTGAAATGTTAGGATGGTAAAGTTAAGTGGATTGGCCCAAATGGGGAGTGGGTGTAAAGATTGTTAGGCATGATTGTTGTGACATGTGAAGTTGGATGAAGACTTAGTTAATATCTGGATAAATAATAGAGCATAAAGGGCATGCGGTTAACAATGGCATATTGGGACTTAGACATGTTGAACTTAAACCGTTTATTTTGGTTAACTTATGTTGGTGAACCTAAAAGGAATTAAGAACCTTGGTAACAAGTTAATCAATGAGAGCCGAGGTAATTAACTTGGTGAATTTTACTACGAGTGTTGGTGCTAAGTTTAGAGTTGCAATCTGCTTTGTGTGCCTATAAACTAGTAAAGCGAAATTACTGGTGTAGTGCCTAGCGGCAAGGATTGGACCACCAGGCGATAGCTGCAAATCAGTGGGCACATAGATGCTTGGCGCTTGGCGGTACGTGTCCCCCGCCAGGCGGTCTGGAAGCGCATTGCGCCTAGCGACTTGTGGGTTGCGCTAGGCGATACTGTTAAGGCAAAGGTGTTTTGCTCGCTTAAGATGTGCATGGTCTACAAGGCTTTGGCGATATCTCAAAGGTCGGCTTGCTGGTGTTCCTTGAGTTGTGGCTCGGAATGTATCCTTGAGTTATTGCTCGGGATAGGGGTTAAACATGTGGCATTCCTTGAGTTGTGGCTCGGAATGACATCTCTTGAGTTGTGGCTCGGGATGGCGGATGAACACAAAGAACTCTTGAGTTGTGGCTCGGGTTGGCGAGTGTTGCCGATGTGAGTGTGCACGTTGTGGTGTGTACGAAGGGTCCAATTAGATTACCCTCCTCAGTATTAAACTGAAAAGTTTGGTAGTCTTGGGACTTTACGAATGTTATTCATATTGGGAACTCCACCTAGCGTTACGAAGTGTGGTATGTAGCATGGTTTCCCGCACGTGCTCTACCAGTTGTGGCTGGTAGGTGTGGCAACAAGACATCTTGAGATACTCATCAGAAGACGTAGAACACGGTTGACATGGTAGCGACCATGTGGTATGGAATCAAAGGATGGATTTCCTTTGGTGTGTTTGTGATATATGTATATACTTGTATATATACTTATTTTATTGTTAGCTCACCCTATCTGCTTGTGTTTGGCGATGATCGTGTGCGCGATACACGTGAGCAGATGATGTTGCAGGTGGATCTGGTAAGGCATAGAGCCAGAGTGGGGCTAGTATGGGAGAAAGATGTTTTATCAGAATTTTAATGTTTTATGGTTTTAGAATAAATTTTTAAACATTACGCGACGATTATGTTTTAATCGATTTTATGATTTTGGATTTAGTATATTTGACTATGTAATAAAGTTTTAAATTTCCCGCATTTTAGGGAAATGAGGTTTCATTAATTGACCCGCATTTACTATTTCTTTATTTCATTATTTAAATCCGTAATATCTTATGGGGATGTTACACTATCAGACTAATGTTTATCATTTCTCTTAGGTGTAAACTTATTTCATGCTCCAGTGATATTTTCTTGCATATACATTTGCACTCAACAATTCTCTTACTTTAAAGTGGTCTTTCCAGCTCTTGAGTGGCATTCTTCTACAACGACTTCGTCTTTCTATACATGACTAGAATCCACTTATCTTGGAAGATTTTATAAAAATAGTTTCATTAAGCTAAAATTTGGAACATCTAGCGACCCAAATACTGGGAGAGGCTCACTCAATGAGACTTGGCTCACCTAATGACCAAACCTCTCTAAGCTCATAGGTCTTTCACAAAACTAATTTTTCTTAGTGAGAGATAGACTCACCTAGCAAGCCAAAACATTAGGATTCCTATTTAAAGGCTTGTCCAGTGAGCAATTATGGGCTTTTTAGATTTTAAAAAATTGAATTGCACACAACGAGAGGATAGCTCGCTAATGAGTCCAGAAAATTCAACCTAAAGACATAGCAGTTGCTCAAATTGGCTTGGATTGACTTTTTGTCTTCATTTCTTCTACGATAATTGGTATACTTAATCCAAATAAGATCAATTCTAAACAATTTGATCCAATTGACAATAAATTTGACTATGAAAGATTGAACATATCAAACTCAAGTCTAAACATATTAAATTAAATCAAAGACATAAGATGTGTATCAAATCCAACAATTTATGATGATTTCACTTCTAAATTCAGATTCTCTAACTCGTAGTATTATAAAAATTAAACTAAACTCCCTTACCTGAATCAAGCTTCTTGATTCTAAAAGAGCTCCAAGAGCTTCCACTCTCATAGGATATAATATTTGTACATATAAAACTCAAATCAACTATCTAAACATTCCTTAACAATTATGGACAAATAGAGATTCATCTCGAGTCTAAATGAATTACATGTAAGGATCAACCTACTCATGCATGCAAAACTTTCAAAAACTTATTCAAGAAAATTCTAATTGACTAGCATCATTGTACTTTAAATCAAACTCTCTATATGATAGACTTTAATCTTTAAAGAGATAAACTTAGAGAGAAGTTAGAGAAAAAAAAGGAAATAGTTTTAGAAAGATGATGATTTCTTTTAAAATAAAACTTGAATAATCAATTTTTCTATTTATAAGTTTTATATTTTAACAATAATATCTTCAAATTTTATAATTAACCGACACTTCTACTCATAGCTATTTCGTAGCTCCTTACATATTTAATCACATTATTTACAATAAATATTATACTATTTATAAATTAATTATTTTATAATTATAAAATAAAAACCATTTTAATACACACTTTTTGTCTTCTATTTTCCTAAAATTTAATATTTTAAAGCAATACTCTTTCTCATTTATTTTTAAGCTTTATTTGTCAAGAAGTAATTTTTGTCAAAATAGTTCCATTCAAAAAAAATTAATTGCCTAATTTATTACTTAATTATAATTATTTCAAATTTTAATGGAGATTGCATTTGTAGCTGTTCTATCGTGTATATACTTTTCTTATCATTCTAATCCTTTTCTTTATAATATAATTAATTTGATTAATTATTGTTATAAAAAATATTTTATATATATATATATATATATATATATATAATTTTAATAATTACTATAATAATTAATTTTTGAAATACACATTTTTTTTTATAAAAAGAGCAGAAAAAAACATGTATGTGTGCATGTTTCCACCAGAATAAAATGATAATAAATTATATACACTAAAAAACAATTATAAAATAATCGTTATTAATAATTTTAGATAAAAAAATTAAAAATAAAATTAAGTCCTTTCATTTTTTTAAAACTATTTTAACAATATGTCAACACAATTGTTGAATTAAATAACAAAAAATAAAATATACAATGATAAAAAAAAAACAGAAGAAATTTGATAAAACTTACAAATCGATAATAATGGAGTTGTAAACTTCAGTATTCAACCTTAAAATACAAATTAACTACGTTAATATATCATTGTTAAGTTTATTATTACATGCATACTTCACTTTTTAAAACAAGAATTTTAATCAATTATAATTTGTATTATTTTAAAATATACTTACTAATGTATTCTTTTCTGAAAAAAAAAAAGTAGGAATTCGAAAACAAATCCATATATACTATTGGCAGATATATCAAACTCCAAAATTAAAAGGTATATACCTTATTAGAACAAAGATGAACTAGATAGTTTTTTCAAATTGAACATTGAGCTGTTTAGAGGAAAGGTGAATGCGACATCTCCTTGTCATTGTCCAAGGATCTGTGACTCTATTTATTATTTAAGGAATGGTCCCCACTTATCAGATATTAAATCACTTCCTAAAGGAAAAATCAAACCTTTTTTTTGTTAATTATGGGTTACTAAGTTTCATAATGCAGACATTACCCTCACAAAATCATCATTATGGAAAAACCAACCCTTTCTTAACCCCACACATGGCAATGCTAAGGTCATTAAATTGGATGTAACTTCAATTATGAACAGGTAATGTTTTGTAATGAGTCTTTGTATGTTTCATCACGTCCCTATAAATTGACATATGTTTTCTTATTTGTGTAGAATGGGGAGAATAAATATTCGTCGTTTCTAAATTTGACATATGCTTATTTATTTGTAATTTTAAAATACATTTTTGTCCCAATTTTCATCAAGTTTTATTAAATAAGTTCTAATTTTGGTTTTGTATTCAAATATGTTTCAATTTTCGTCAATTTTGTCCAATTGGATCCTTTTTTGCTAACACCGTTTAAATCATTAACGGCCATGAACAGTGACTGTCACGTGTCACTTCTTGATTTTTTTGGATTTTATTTTTATTTTTTTTATTTTTTTAAATGTCCACGTGTCAACCCAGTAGCGTGTCATGTATCAAAGTCAATGTTCTATATTCAATTGGTCCCTATATTTGTTATTTTTGTTCAATTTAGTCCCAATTTTATTTAAAATTGACCAATTTTGTCTCTATCGAAGATGTGACCAAATTTAATTTTTATATCAAAGTTATAATGATGTGAATTTTAATATATTATATAAAAATATTTAATAAAAAAAGTGAATTTTAATATAAAAATTAAAATTTTAAAATATTAAAAAAATTTAAAAAAATTCAAAAAAAAATTCAAAAAAATTCAAAAAAGAAAAAAACCATGAAGTGACACGTGGTAGTCACTGTTCATGGTCATTAATAATCTAAATGATGTTAGCAAAAAAGGACCCAATTGAACAAAATTGACGAAAATTAGGACCTATTTGAACATAAAACCAAAATTAGGACTTATTTGACAAAACTTGATCAAAATTGAGACCAAAAAGATATTTTAACCTTCTTAAAATTTGCACATTGACTAAGTATATTTTTTTATCTATAATATAACGACAATTTATACGTAAGGAAAGTGATATGTGACATATAAGTAATAAGTAATAAATACATTTAATCACACTATAATAATAAGATAATTAAACAAAGGATAAATTGGATATTATATACCATCAAACTCATTAACACCATTGTCATCACAATTAAAGTGATAAATTTTGTACTCATGAAAATATTAGTAGATAAGAACAACTCGGTACATATTTATACTAAAAGACGTTCACGTTAAAGATAGATGATATTGCCATTAGTGATAGAAAACAAATGTCAGGCTAACCTAAATCAAGATGGAGTGAATTAATTTTAAAAACTTTTTGAAAAGATTTACCCATTCTTCAAGTTCTTTGAAAAATTGTTTAAATTAGAAAACTATAGGTAAATGATTTAGGAATCAAAATTGATAAACATTGGCAATCAATAAGATAAAAAAGTGATATGAATTGCATCATGACCCAATTGGAGAAATACTAATATACCAATTTGTTGCAGTTTCTTTTATTTAAATAAAGACCCAATGCTTTGTAAAATTGGCTGACCAAATTGTATCTTGGCTTAACCAATTAATGGCCTTTAGTTTTGCTTTAGTTTCAAGTTGTAATAAAGGTCTATTTGACAACTAAATAACCAACCATTGGAAGACTAAAAGGACCTTTGCTGAATGCTTGTGGGTGACTTTTGGTTGCCTTAATTTCAGTTACGATCAACCATTAAGTAGTGGACCATTATTAGCTCTAGTGAGATATAATGACAATTAATGGGTCTTTTGTAATTTTAATGGTTAAAGCTCCTATATAAGCTAAACCATTTTTTATCAATGAAGTCAAGTTAAGTTTTGTTCAGAAATTCTCTTTTCCTATCTAATATTGAGAGTGATTCTCCTAGTTCTTGAGTGATTCAAGAACCCTTGGCTATATCAAAGGATTTTCCATCCTTTGTGTGTTGCCTCCTTTGGAAAGAGTGATTCTTTCCTTCCACTTTTATATTCACCTCTCATTTCTTTATTCTTCACCCAATTTTCAGAAAAAAAAACCCAATTCTGCCCAAAAATATCTCATGGTCATAATTGGTTTTAACCCTAAAGATACTAAGTTAGCCCTTGTGCAATGGGATTCACATCATTTGGTATCAGAGCTTGGCTCTAGGTTTGGAATAGTAATGGAAGTTTACTATACAAAGTGTTTAATCGAAGGCTACCCATGTTTAGTTGCATACAATTACGAAGCGACAACAATGTTGTGAGCCAAAGATTGGTGGAGAAACTCTAGTTACCGACAAGTGTTCATCCAAGTCAAGCACAAATCAAATTCAATACAGGGCAATGTGTGAAAGAAGTATATTGTGGTATCGCTCCCATGAACTCTTGTCATCTTCTTTTGGGATGGTCATGACTTCGATTTATAACACTCAATATTGATGAACGTTCGCTTTATTTGAGGCATAAGGGACACAAAATTAAGTTGAAGTTTATGACACCAAGACAAGTCAGTAAGGATCAACATAGGCTGAAGTAGAAAATAGAAAATAGAAGAATAGAAAAAGAACTCAATAGATAGTGAAGAAAGAAGGGAAAATGAAGAAAAAGAAAAGGAAGTAGAGAAAAAAAGGATGGAAAATTTATTTGTCAATGATTTTTCTTCTAGAGTTTGTGATGTCATTTTACAAAAACAAAAGGATAGGCATGATAATGCAATACACCAACAAAAGGATAGGCATGATAACTTGTTCATAGTTCTTTATTATGCATCCAGTCTGCTGATGAAAAACAAAGTCTTCAAACACAATGCATGGAGTTATTTGTTGTTACATATAAAGTTGGGGTAGTATTGGCAAGAGAGGTGTTCCATGGATTGCAACCATTGGAAATGAACATATGTGAATTTATTCAATTTATGTTTGACCCTGGAGGAAGAGAATTAGTTTCAAGTTGTGGAAAAATAAAGTCCTTCACAAGGACATAATAAACTTATATTAAAACTAGAAGAAAAATAAAGCCTTAAGATTCAGAACGAATCTTCTCGAAGAAGGATAGTATGATATGAATCACATCATGGCCTAATTGGAGAAGGACTAATATACCAATTTGCTGCAATTTCATTTATTTAAATAAGAGCCCAATGCTTTGTAAAATTGGCTGACAAAATTGTGTCTTGGCTTAACCAATTAATGAGCTTTAGTTTTGCTTTATTTTCAAGTTGTAATAAAGGCCTATTTGACAAATAAAGAACCAGCCTTTGGAAGACCAAGAGGACCTTTGTTGAATGCTTGTGGATGACTTTTGGTTGCCTTAATTTCAGTTACAATCAGCCATTAAGTAGTGGACCATTATTAGCTCTAGTGGGATATAATGGCAATTAATGGGTCTTTTGTAATCCTAATGGTTAAAGCTTCTATATAAGCTTTTGCAATTAATGGGTCACACAAGAACTTATATGATTCAGATCATCATTGATCCTATATCCAGTCATAACTATTCAACCTTGAATAATTGGAACACGCTATCTTTATATGTTTACACAAGCACTCATCAAAAGCTAAACGTACACAAGACAACAAACAACATAAGATTGTCTCTTGAATGCAATCAAGATGATATGTCCTACCTTTAAATCACACCAAAAAGAAACAAATCCAATCAAATCTTGACCACCAAAAAGCACAACACAACCTTTGATAATCCTTTTACAATCTTGAAAACACTCTTTTTAACAATTAAAATGGCTAAAAAAGATCTCATATGAATGTTGTAAAATTTCTTTATCAGAGTATATTAAATGTATGATTGGAGGCATCTTCTTATTCTTAATTCTTAAACAACCACTAATTGTTTCGTTAATCATCTCCAGTTTAGGTTAAACAACTTTCCGAATTTTATTTAAGATTTTCATAGCCATTGCAGTTTCACCCTCCAACTCCATTCCACAGTGTTGGAAAACATTTGACAAAAAAATAGTAAAAGGATAATGATAAGTAAAAAAAAATCATTTTGCCTTGATAATGACATTAGAGAAGATAGTAGGTGGATGCAATTGAATACCATTTCTCAATGCATATATCAAAACCATATCATATCAAAAAGTTGAGCATGGTTGGTTCCCCTTAGGAGCCAACACCAAATCAATAATAAAGGCTAGAAGCTTTTCATTCATCTTCTCAATATTTCAAGATACACAAAAAATCTATTGAAGTTTTCCATCTTAGAGATGGAATCTCCTTCAATTTTTAGGTTAATAACATTTCAATAAAACCACATATATGATTTTTCATTTCATCTCTACACTTTAGCCATTGATTTCTCAATAGTTCTTGAAAAGTAAAACCTTATGCTTTGAAGTAGTCCAAAAGAATATATGTGTAATCTTTTCTCGTACTCCAAAAACTTTTGAACTCTACCCTTGAATCCTCATCATTGAACCACCCTTCATGTGATGTAAGGGTATGTCAGCTGTTGAAGCTTTCCCTTTCTTAGATGTTGTTCTCTTAATCTTTCTAGGTTGAGAAGAGAAATTCATTTGCGTATTAAAATAAGAGATGATAGTGGTGGGTGCAAGGACAATAATATTAATAACTCAAATAAGTAATAATACACTTAAGAGCAAGCAATCGATTGAATCACCAAATAATTAACTACAAATAATTGTTATGTTTAATAACATATTGAATCACCAAATAATTAACTATACTACAACAAATCAAACAAAACAATTTTCAATAACCAATCTATATGTACATTGAAGTTGAGTATTGGATTCAATTATATACTTTTCTAATATCTAGTATAACACACAACTAATGCAATCAATCAACAACACATTTACAAAATAAAAAATTCTAATTAAGAATAATGTCACATTGATCAATTATGTAAGACCTTCTTGTTCATTCACTCTTTTTCAATGCCTTTGAAAAATAGATAAATCCAATCTGATAAGGTCCTCAATACGAATTTGGGTAGTAAGATCCCTGAAATATATGATGTTTTAAATAGGAATAATGAAAAAAAGTGAAAGGTCTGAGAAAAAGCTGCATTGGACGATTGGGAAGTAGATAATATGGACATTAGACGACTGAAAAGTACAAAACATCAACATTAGATGACTTTGAAGTAGATAATATGATCATTAGACGATTGGAAAAGTAGACAATATGAGCATTAAATGACTAGAGAGTAAATGATATGAACATTAGACGAGCCTAGAATTTGGAGGGACTAAACAATATAAGTATTAGATGACACGAACAATAAAAGCATTAGATGTGATAGCGTACATGATATAAGCATTAGACGACCTAACATTTGGAGGAGTAGGCAAGGTGGGCATTAGACGACCCTAGCATATGGGGAGTAGACGAGGTTGGCATTAGATGACCCTAGCATTTGAGGCAGTGGACGAGGTGATCATTGGACGATCATAATATCTGGGGAGTAAACGATGTGGGTATTATACAACCCTAGTAAATTGGGGAGTAGGCAATATGGACATTAGACGACATGAGTATGAGAGGGACTAGACGACATCAATATTATATGATACAAGCAATAAAAGCATTAGATAATATTGTTCGGCAGAGACAACTAAATCATTATCCCGACATAACAAATTTTATTGTGAAAAAGATTATCTTTTCAAAGGTTTATCAAAGAAAGTACTAGGAATATATCTTATGGAAATTGTTATTATAGGAAGGTTTCATAAATGATAAGATGAAAATATTGATATATGAATTGAATGTTGTTATCTTTCAAAAGAATTTTCTTAGAAATATAAGAATTGATGATACATGTATTGTTTTAAAGATTGTAAAAGATTCTAGAGTGCATGGTAACTATGAGTAATTTATCTTGAAGTAAGTTTTTCCTAAATATATTACAAAGATTATATTGTTAAGAGATGAGATTTTATTTGAGAGATTTAAGTAAATTTTCCTAAGAATTGGTAACAAAAAGATACAGAAAGATATACGTGATATTTTTGCAAGGGTGCTTATTAAAATAATTATGGGGCATTCCTTAAGAGTATCTAGGGTTTTCTAAGGAGGAGAGAGGTCTATATATATACATACAAAATGAATGAATGAGTGTTATGCTTGGTGAGAAAGAACGTGGTTGAGTAGATTTGAAGGAAAAGTAAAGAGTAAGATTCAAACATAGTGAAAAGCTATGAGGTTTTATGTGTTAAACCCAGGTGAGGGAAGTTAATATTTCATGTGATTGTGGGATGAGTATCTCTATGCATTGTCATGTTTTATGTTAATGAATTGAAGATATACTATGAGCATGTCTCCATGAATTCTCTTATACGAGTGGGAGCATATCTCCATGAGTACTTTTGTTATATTGTGCTTAAACTCATTGAACACACATTAGTTAAACAAAGACATATATTCATAATAAAGAACATAGGTCATTAAATAGTTATTATGAGTCTAATGCTTCTTTGATCTAGCTAACCTTCATTTGTGTCCAGTGATTGTCCAAGAGTAACATCTAATCATTCATAACTATACTAGATCAATATCTTACTGATTACTGTAAGACCCATGAAATTTAAATAATTAAATAAATATGGGTAAGGGAGCCTTTATAGCATTTAATGGAGATTGTTATGACGTGGAAAAGTACTAGCTCAAATGGTTGAGAGTACTTAGTTAAATTGAGAGGACTTAGGTTTGCGTACTATGTATGTCATTTATGTGTTATTTAATTGTTATTATTTTATTTATATGCATGATCATGTTGAGTGATAATAAAATCTTAGAATTATAAGAATTATCACAAAACATGAATTGGTTAAATGGTTGTGCATTGATTGGACATTTGCATGGTTATGAGTTAAAACCTTGGTAGCTTCACATTAAACTTTATTTTTGCTAGAATTAGTTTTGGCATGAATATGAAAAGCCAGAAACCTAGCAGCCAAGGGAGGGATGGAAAACCATCATAAGACAACCATTGAATGACCATTAATCTAATTTAAATGCCAAAATTCGTTTTAGGAACATTAACCTTCATTAACACCTAATTAAGTTACCAATTGAGGGAAAAAGGGAGGGTTTTTGGAGCTGCCAAAGGAGAGGTTTCCAAGGGGAGAGTATTCTGGGTTTTTTTTTTGTAGAGGATAGCAAGGATTGGAAGCAAGCTTGGAAGGAGAAAAAGGCTAGATTGTGTTGTGGTGCACGAGAGCTTGAAAAAATATTCCAAAACTAAGCAAAGGAATCCAGGTTAGGGGAGCTATAACTCGTTAGTCTTGCGTTTTAAATTTAATTGCTTTATGAATGGCATGTATATGTATGAATAATGGTTGTCACATTTGAAATTCTGGGTTTCTATAAATTTTCCAGAAATCGTCTGGCGAGCATTCAAAGTCGTCACGCGACTCATACCAATTTTGAGCATTTCCTGGGTTCCTACAAGGAATCGCCTGGCGATGAGCTAGGAGCTGCCAGGCGACGCGTTACTTATCACCCAGTTCTGGGTTTCTCTAATGAAGGTTCTGGCGGTAGTAACTGACCCGCCAGGCGACGCGAGCATCATTGCTCAATTTTGATGAAATTGGGGTTCCGGGTTGAGTTGATTGAGGAAAACAACCTTTTTAAACGTTAATTGATCAGTGGATGTTCGTGTAAATGGAATTACATGGGATTGGAGATGAAAGTCGATAAAATTGATATGAACTTTAGTTAGAGTTGAAATCCTTGGGGTTGAATGTTATGAGAATAATTAGGGTTTGAACTAATTCGAAAAATTGATAATGGATGCACTGAGGATGCGAACCATTATAATTAGAAGCTGGATTGCGTGAGAATTGATGGAAATTCGCATGCTAGAGGAAACTGGGAAAAGTTGAGGTTCGCAAGCGCAAGGGAAGAGCTGTTGGATTCTTGGAACTGCATGAACCGCCTAACGGCACCCAATTGGCCGCCAGACGCCATACCAGAGATGTGTGGTGTTCTGATTCACGAAAAACGTTGTTTTTTCGTATTTTCGTGGAACAGGAACCGCCCGACGCTGGCTCTGTACCAACAGGCGCAGTGTTCCTGATTGTTGGGCACTAGGCGCCACAATTTTTTCTAGTTTGAGCAGTTTTCATAAAACTACATTTCTCGGTTCGTTAACCGTTCGATTTAAGTGAAATTTTTACAGATAGTCCATAACATGTAGTACTTTACTTTGAACGGTGGAGATTTGATTAGGAGGTCATTAGCTAGAGATATATGTTACTCAATATTGCTGATTTTGGAGTCTTTAAAACACATGAATAAGCTCTTGATAATTTCAAGTAACTTCTAATGAAGCATGATTGGGTTATGTGGTAAGTCTCAATCAATTTGAATGTCCTTTTGGGTTAGTCACATGTGGAGAATTGTTTATTGGTAAATGCATGTGTGTCAATATTAATTTGCATTGGTGCGTAGGATCATGTGTTTAAATTGTTAGAGTGTTGCTGCTTATAATTGTTTGAGCATGTGTTATTCATAAGTTAGAATTGAATGCTAGCATGGTTTTAAAGGGGGAATATCTATATGAAATGTGAATGGATTGATTTTACTTTGTTCTGGGTGCTTAAAAACCAGTATTACGCAAGTACTGGTGTAGCACCTGGCAGTGCTGTTTGACCGTCAGGCGATATCTACGAAACCAGTAGAGAATTGAAGCGTGTGGCGCTTGGCGATAAGGGTTGTCCCGCCAGGCGATACTTGTAGAAACAGTAGCATCAGAGGCGCTTGGCGCCTGGCGACATGTGTCCCTCGCCAGGCGGTCTGGAAGCCTTTTGCGCTTGGCAACTCGTGTGGAGCGCCAGGCGATTTTTGATGAAGCAGACATTGTGTTTTGTTTGCTTTGTATGTGCGTGGTGTACAAGAATTTTGGAGATATCTCAAGGGTCAGATGCTGGAGTATTCCTGGAGTTGTGGCTCGGAATAACGAGTGTTCCCACATGTGTTCTACAAGTGGTGGCTTGTAGGTTGACAACGACGATAGCTTGAGATTATGAACCAAAGACGTAGAACATGGATTACATGGTTGTGGTCATATGTTATGAAACCAAAGGATGGAATTCTTTTGGTGTGATTGTGTTTTATATATATATATATATATATATATATATATATATATCTATATATATATATATATATATATATATATATATATATATATATATATATA
>Ga0099822_1003869_pt1 | contig 19343 bp, 8 predicted proteins | sample CowpeawhiteBW_FD_76839 | JGI IMG/M metagenome (GOLD analysis project Ga0099822, IMG submission 76839) | Root nodule microbial communities of legume samples collected from California USA - Cow pea white BW | ecosystem: Host-associated > Plants > Roots > Nodule | place: USA: California | collected...
ATTAGCATGAAAAAAATATATAGTTTTTTTATTTATATTTTGTTGAATAGCATGACAGAAAATTTGTAATATTAGTCATGCTTTCTTAGACTAATGGATACTTTCTTGGAAATAATTCTTCAATATATTGGTGGTGAGCATGATCAAAACATTGATTTTTGATTTTACTATGATTGTTATCTCAGGGGTTACTTAAAAATTTATTTAAATATTTGAATACTAAAAAAAAAAAAAATTTTTTTAGGTGGGTTGGTTGAGCTGGGTTACAAAATTTCTGGCTCACTAGAAAGTGAGCCGGGTTGGGTTCACTCATTTTCAACCCGGCTCGTGGTGGCCAACCCGTGTGAGCCGGGTTGGCTCACTTTGACATGTCTACATCTTCCTCATAATTTCCTACAACAGAAAAGAAAGGTCAAAGGTAAACTTTCTTATCCTCTTCTCTTCTTTTCTTAGTTATTTAAATTTTCGGTCATTGAATTTCATTTAATTAAAAATAAAATCAAGATTTATTCCCTCCTATTCTTATAAGTTCTACATCATGAACATTGATTTTCTATCTTTTAAAGCTTCACCTAGAACAACTTAAATAGGAAAATATGTTATTTTGAGCACTCTATTTCAATCATAAAGTGTCATTTACTTCGTTAAGGTAGAAGAGTCAATATCACAATCTCTGACTTTTTATTTTGACAATTTTTATCCAACTGTATAATATACTTAATTTTACTTTGTACATGAATGAATATAATTCGGAAATTCTAGGTCCAAAAATGAATATTTGGGGTATAAGAACCTACGGTTAGGTTAATTTGATGAAATTTTGTTGCAAATTGGATTGAGTTCGAAGATGTCCAATTTCTAGTACACTAATAATTTGACATATGTATTTCCTTCCTTATAACTTTTGACTATTTTAAAATTTTGAGACGTAAAAAAGGCAATGGTTATGCTATCAAATTTTTTTTGTTTATTTCAAGTTTTTATGAATAAGTTTAAATTTCAAGAATTGTATGAAAACCTAATATGGGAAGATGATTATAAATGAAATATGATATTGATATTTACAATAATTATAGCGACTGTAAATAAGGTACATGAATAAGAAAGTAGTAATGTTAGGTGAATTTTAAGCATTGTATGGATAATTATAAAGATACACTAGGTATATAGTCCGGATAGAGGTCAGGTAGACTTAGGAAAATATTGGATGATGATATGACTATCTTGAATTTATGTGCATAATTAGTTGAGTAGAAAAATCACACACCTCACTTTTTTTATTGATTGTCCTCTTCATTATATTTTCGGGTAGAGAGGTCATTGTAATATATTCGTTGTATCTATAAGTTTGTACAACCTACTAACAATTATTTATATTGGTGTGAGACCATTATGACTTGAGAGGTATAATGATAAAGTTTAGGAAACCTAAAAGAGTAATTAAAGTATGATTTTTAAAAAATTGATAATTGTAAATATCATAATTTGAATTAAAAATATACAAATATTAGCAAGATTTGTGATGTAGATTATTTTTGTGATCATGATTTATTTTGCATTGATTGGTTATGATTCATGATTATAGTATAATCTTAAATTTTGAGAAGTACAACTTTTGACCTTCTTAAATGAAAACTTACAATTGATAAAGCTTGCATTTGATCGGTTAGACAAAGCTACGTGCTTGAATATGATGAATCAAAATTGTAGGAGTGTTTGCTTATTTAAAAGGTAGCATGTTACTATCCAATCTATCTATTTTTATTTTAATATTTTTGTTGGTTGAAAGTATTGAGAGGAAAGTTATAACCTTTAAAAAAATTAAATTTGTAACATACTTTTATGCTTGGTGATGCTACTTTTGTTATAACTGAATTTGGCATGACATAATATTTCGAAGCTAGTCTTTTGTTTGAACAACTTGTCATTAATGGATTTGATATACATATGTAATATTTTGTATTATATATTTAGTTGAAATGTTAAGGCTTAAATACCTTTTTCGTCCTAATTTTTGTAGTATTTGTTGCCGATGGTCCTCATTTTGACAAAATCTTTAAAATTGTCCTTATTTTCACCAAATGTTTAAAATGATCCTCATTTTCGCAATTCGTATTTTATTTGGTCATTTTCTGTGACGCCGTTTAAATCAGTAACGGAATCATCTGTACAGTACACGTAACATACCCCAATGCAACGTAATACAAACAGTGCCACCTATACAGTGCTCCGTTACTGACTTAAACGACGTCACAGATCAAATAAAATACGAATTGCGAAAATGAGGACCATTTTAAATATTCTGTCAAAATGAAGACCATTCGCAACAAACACTACGAAAATGAAGATGAAAAAGATATTTAAGCCAAATGTTAAAAAAGGCCAATTTTCAGTCATTCCTAGAGAACTTTTGTGTTTGAAGATGATTCATAGTTACTATCCAAATCATGTCTTGAAATATTGTTTTAAGTGCTAAAATAATTTTATTATTTTTTACTTTAGTGATGTTTATTCCTTCTACAATTTTCTGAAGTTTTACTCATAATAACTCTTTTTTTTCTTATTTCTTCCTCAGTGGTTGTTGTTAGGACTATTTGACCTTCTTGTAGATACTTTCTCTTTCTTTATTAAATTATTTTTCATTCATAATCACATCATTATAGCAATAAAAGACTACAAAAACTATTTAACCTAAATTTTATATATTAGTAATATTTAAAAATAATAATAAATTAATTTTATTAATTTTATTATGAGTGGTTATATTAAAAAGGGTTAAATATGTTTTTCGTCCCTCAAGATTAAATGAAAATTGGAAATAGTTTTTTTACGAAACTTAGACAAAATTTAAATGTGTGTGAATTTTGTCCTTTAACCAAATTTTTATTAAATTTATTTGACATTTCAAACACATTTCATGATTGTATTTAAGTTGGTTAAAGATGAAAGACTACCTTAGTCCAAAATTTTAAAAATGAACTAATTTCAAATTTCAATAAAAGTTAAAAACAAAAAACATATTTAACCTTATTAAAAATCATAGAATCCATAAATTTCTTTGTTTTCCAGGAACGTATTATTTGAAAGTGATGCAAGACCGTTTATTAATTATTATATCCAAGGGTTGGGAATTAGGAAGAAATGTGTGATTAGCTTCAACATAAAAGGTCAGTTTTATGCAAATCTTAATTAAGGAAAGTAAAGGAGCTCAATCAAATTCAAATCCCACTCAATAGGACATCATGATTATTCATCAAAGTCAATCGAAATCTCGAGCTATGTCTACATCTGAACCAAACCCCTCTCTCTCTCTTTTTAAGATTTAAGTTGGTGAGGAATTTTTTTTACTTTAAAACTATTCCGAGATAATGTTATAATTAAATTTTCGATAGAGGTTAACTTCTAGTTGTAAATTTTAACATTTTTTAAAATTATAATGTTTACTTCTCTGTTGTGTTGTTGTTAGTGGTCTAAAGAACACCCATATGGGTGACTTGATGATATTTATGTAAATCAATTTTACTTTCTAATAATGAATTTATTTTCCTAATACACATTTTGAAAAGTCATGATTTATGTCTCCAAAATTTAGTATCACTTGTTTAAGAAAATTGTATTATTTGATGAAGAAAATTGCCTATCACTTATTAAACCATCTATAACTTAACATAATTTTAGTATACTTATAAATATGTTTATAGGTAAATTCTCAATCCAACCAAAAGTAAAGTCACAAGTTTAATTTTTTTTAGATGAATCCCACGTGAGTTTAGTTTATCGATGGCAACATTTGATATATTACTTTAATTTAAAAAATGGTATCAATCCTTTAGTCTAAAGCTGAAGACCTAAACAAGTAAAGTCCCTTGTTTAGGCCTCAATTTTTTTTTTTTAATACTAAATACTTTATACCTTTTTTTAATACTAATTGTTTTAATATTCAAGAAAAGAATTATTAATAAATTTCAAAAAATAAATTTTAAATAAAATTATGATAAAAATGCCCCATTTTTTCATTTCTAAGTTTGTGTAAGACCTTCAGCCGTTTGTTGTTGCGTCTCCATGGTAGGACTCATCAATTATGCAGAAAAAACTAGGACTATAAAGATATACTCAAAATTTCCCATGCAGAAGTGCTTATAATATCAACATCGACAAATTTGTGACCTCTAATTAGTTTCTGTTAACTATATATGCTGCTGTTTCTCAACTGCGAAGCCTCTTATTGCATCTCATTCAACAGTAAAACATTACATTCCTCACCTGCTCTATTCAACAGTAAAACATAACATTTTTCACCTTCTCTTTCAGAGCAGGCAGTGGCCGAACTGGCCCTTCTTTCGATCTTGTTCCTCGCAGTTTATTAATCTCAACAACATCAGGTTCCATGTAGAATCGAGCCCTGTAGGCTGCTAGATGAGCATAGTATGCTGGAGGCACTGCACACACAACATAAACTTTATAAATAATAAGTTCATGCAGAAGTTAATTTGTATAAACTTTTACCATACTTCTATAAATATTTATTGTTTAATTTGGTCATAAACTAAGTTATTGGAAAGCTTATATCATTATTTTTTGTTTTCTAGAAGTCCACTTTGAGAAGTTTGTCCAAAGATACTGTCGAGTTTAGCATGATTACCTACAGAAACAGACCGTGTACATCTCGCATAACTGCAACCAAAATGTTAAGGAAGGTTATGTCATCTTAGAAAATATAGCATAATAAAGCTGAGATGACGAATAGAAAAATCATTTACGTGTAGCATAAATTGTTGGTAAGAGACTGAATCTCATCTGCACTGAAATTGTTCTCGTCCCAGAGGACATGATAGTGTGCTGGTCTACTTGTACCCTGTAAATTTCCATCACAAACGTAAAATCGATGCTGCTACATACTAGATATTTTAATGGCTTACAACAATGAGATGGTGATTGCAGAAATTTATGCAGGTTTTCAGTCCTATGTCCTAACCAATGTGGCAGAAACAATAGCGTTACCATTATCATACCTGAATTCCTGCATGACTGCATAAGTAGAAGTCGAATTCAGAAGGATGACAGATCTTAGAATCTACCACAGCACCTACATTAAAATCAGTCCAATTGGGAACGTTTACAACACAGGTTGATGAAATTGGAGAATGTGCAGAAGAGTGAAAGATCTTACAATCTACCACACCATACAATACAGAGCTATCAATTTGGGCCACCTCATAGGGTTTGGCCCTGACCCAAAAAAGCCTACAGGGTCAAAAAGCCCACATTGAAAAGGCTCATGACCAAAATGTCCAAAAAACCCCTTGGGTCAAGACCAAGTCATTTTTTTTTTAAACATGAAAAAATATTATTAGTTTGAATATACGTCTCGACTCTCAGTTTGAATAGGCTTATCTCGACTTTCAGCCAAACTGGTGAAGGTCAACTTTCAGTTCAGACTGACCCATCTCAGTTTGAGCCAAGCCGACCCATCTCAACTTTCGGCCAGGACCGGCCTGAGCCGGGCAGTCTAGTCTCGACCTTCGGCCTAATTCGGCTAGTCTCAACCATTGACCAGATTTGGTCCGTTTCGAACTTCGGTACTTAAGACACCTTCATAGGTCAAAATGTAACACTACCATAAAACTTTCTTAGGCCAAAATAATCTCTTATATCTTCAATTGAATTCATCCCCTTTAGACACTTGCATTCAGATATCCTTAAAATAGTGACAACTAACAGCTGGTAGAAGCAAAAAGAAAACTAACCAGGTAAGATATTCCCACTCTTATCAGTACTATTTCTGTCATCGTGATTGTTTGCAAAGAGTCTAGTGTGATGCCGCTTTTGAACCACTACAAATGTTACTCGTGGTTGGTAACTAGGTTCCAAAGATGCACAAGCCTATATACAAAGAGAATATAAATACTGGAGAATAGAAAACTGATGAAAGTTATAACTATACTGAGTTGTTTTCTCCAAGTACCTTGCGGATGGCATCAAGCTCATATAGCAAAACCTGGTAGAACTGTCCTTCACTTACCCCATCCCTGATTACATATTAGATAACATTGTAGTTAAAGTAACTGCATAGCCCACATTCTTAACTACCTCTACCATAACAACATCAGAACAGATCCAATCCTACCTGTAAAAGATTATTCTTAATGGTTTTTGCCCCGTTGCCTTCTTGAATGAGAGTAAAAGCTCCCTGCAGTTTCACACATTAGCATGAACTAATATGAATGCAGATGTTGGATAACATCAAATGATAAACGCTAAAAACACATTAAGATTTCCTAGTTGTCAATTATCGAGTTCCAAAGTGGAGCAATGTGAAGCAAAGACACTGTAAGACCATTAAAGAAAAACCAGATAAATACAACAGGGGACCCTATATGAATTTGAAGCGAAAACATTTACAAAGAGATAAATTTAAAAGAGATGGCAGTTAAGTACCTGATCATACCACCATATGTTACACCCCTCTGTGGATCTTTCCAAGATCTGAAAAGGTCTTGAATAAGTTCTTCTCGATGAGGCTGAGCACAGACCAACCCTGCATACTTTGTTACTTCAGGCCAGTCCTGGGAGGCTACAACCTGGATTACCATAATCAGTTAAGAGGTCAGAAAAAATGAAATAGGAGAATAACAGGACATGTGAGATAATTCCAGTACTATATTACTCAAAAAGCAATAAGAAATAGAGTAGGGTGAAGAAGATCCTACTGCCACACAGCAAGCTCCATCAAAGAAAACAACATTCTAAGTCCTTTCAAGTACATACCAAACATAGGGCATCCTTTAGTTGCATATAGAAGTTTGGAAATGCTTACAGCAGCAATTGATGGACAAGAATCCTCTCCTGATTCTGGATGAGTTACATCAGCTCCAAATATTATTGTTGGAATATCACTGACCAGTGGAATCCTCCAACTTAAAGCATCCAAAAGCACTGTGTTTCTTCCTCCCATCTGCAAGAATAAATAGTTTAATTAAGCAAAAGAAATGGAAATAATGATTACATATAAAAGAAGACTTAAAGACATCAAAGGAAAGATTTAGAGTAGCATGTAGCCACCCTGTCACTTTTGGATTGTAAACTATGATCGAAGATTCAGTAGCAGACCTTCACATTGATTTTAAGTGCCACATTTGCAAGGTATTGTCTATTGATCTTGAATACATGTTTTGTAAGGCAGCATTGAGAAATCAACCCCAGATCTGTTTCGCAAATCCTTTTGAGATCACCTGAACGAAGAGTTTGTTTCTTTAGTGTAAGTGTTAAATAATTTTCTCCACAGAGAAACTGAAATATAGATAATGGAGAAATGCTAGCATCTCTTTTTTTCTTTATACCATGTTTACAAAGGAATCTACCAGGGAAAAAACATATTCGAGAGGAATGAGGCATTACATTACCAGATTACAGGCATAAGAAATGAAAAACAAAAGTCAAAATGAAGAAACATCAAGTCACTATAACCTCAACATTTCTATAATTATAAACCAGTAACATCTTTAGTTATAGTTATGAAGTAATACAAATGGAAGAGTGACCTAGAATCATACCGTACAGAGAGCCATTATTGTCTGGAAGAATGGCAATCAGTAACTCTAGCTCTTTCCCACAAAGCTTGTCCATAGCAGCAGAATGTACATAAATCAAAGCCTTCTTTACCTGATCTGGTCTTGCAGAATATATAGGAATCACAGGGTCCTGACTGAATTCCTGACAAAGATCAAACTTCAAACCAATTGGTCGATAACCCACGATAGCTAAAACTATTGGGTGACACAAGAATGGGTACACATTACATCTTGACAATGAATGTAACTAGGAGTGACAATGATATATAATGAAAGATGAGTATTTATAATTTGAAATAGTATGGAGTGCAGTTCAAATAAATAGTGCCTAAAAAAGAATTCAGCAACAAGACTTGGACAACTTTTGAAACATTACCATGCCTGAGATTTGGCACATCTGAACTAACTGTTGGCAAAATCCACGAGCTGTACTTTCCTGTACACTTCGAGAGAAATTGATACATGCCCAATATCTTACAGTACTTCCATTTATAACTTTCTGCATTAAAATTACCAGAATTCCAATCAGTCAGGAACAAGTAGGTTTCCTTTTCTTTCACCAAAATATATGTTCACGTCTGAGCTGACCTTGTTCATCATGTTCCACTGACCAACTTGTGGCAAGTATTCTTTTTCTCTTCCAGTGTCGTGATATTTCAACTATAGGTAAAAAGAAGAGCCAAAATATATTATCAACACAATGAAAGAAGTAAACAACTGGTAAACAATTTAATTATGGGAAAATTACCCAAGGAGGTGGAAGGACCCGAGCCTCAACAGATGCAAGCTTGCTATCTATGCTGATGCCAAACTCTTTTGCATATGGATTATTGTCGTAATTGTTTTGTTGCATTGTCTGCAAGTAAAAAGATAAGCTCTAGATAAATAAAGCAAACTAAACAAACCATGTTAGAAGAGGAAGAGCTGCATGACTATAAAGGATGAAGTTTATGATTGCAATTTCAAACTACATAATGTCCAATTGACTCTAAAAGAAAATTGTATCAAAAAGGGAAGGATAAGAATCCATGATAATGTGACCTGTAAAATGTCTGCCTCTTGTTCACGGGGTCTTTGGCATGAGAACTTCAGCAGAGAAGTTATCTGCTTTTCATTTAGCCCTTTTGTATATCTCTGGCCCTCAACTATTTTGCATGCCTGGGACAAGATTCACATGAGTTCTCTATGGAAAAAGGTAGAATAGAATAGTTTAATTTGATTAAATTGAAAGCAGGGATTACCTCCATGGGCAAATAGTTCACCTTCCTTTGGCTTCCTACTTGAAGGCAAGGTAGATGAGAATATTTGATTGTAAATCCATACATTTCTTGAAAATAATCTACTACTGATTTCATGTTCATTTGCTCATCAAGAGGGAAACTGTTCAGTGGGAAAAGAGACAGTCATTTCAAAGGAGGATATGTGTAAAATGTAAATTTCAACCTTCTAAAGTCAGAAAAGACATACATAAGCTCCCTTGTAGGCTGTGAAGTCAGTCCTGATATTCTATACTTCCTTCGAAAATTTCCTCTATGTGTAACTTCAACTTTTACACCTCTTAGGGCCTTTTTTATCTGTTTTCCAGTGACAGCCCACACATATTTTGGTTAGATATTACTTAAACGTTTATCTCAATTTGAGAACTAGAGACATTCATAGTGTTAGCAGTTGTGGTTTTCCATAAAACAACATTCATAGTGTTAGCAGAACATTGATTGCAGAGTTTCCTAAAAACAACATTAATAGTGTTCATCTAACAATGATTGCAGGGATTCCAAAACACAATATTCATACCTTGACACGATCCGCATCCGACAATGGCTTTGAGTGCACATCTTTTCCCAGAATTTGAGCAACAAAATCAATCACAGGTAGTGGTTCAATGAAAGCCATTGATGACATATCTGAATGAATCAAACATAACTGAATAAAGAAACACCAATGACAAAGGAAAACAAAGGATTGAAACTTATTAGTTATTGTTGGTGGAAGCCTAACCAATGTTAAGTGACAATCCCATCTGAGTAGGCCTTATACTCTGGTAGAAGCCCCTCCACGATTCAAGGCCACCACCCAATTGCTGAGGTTTTCTTACATCCGGAGAATAAAGAAACCTCCCAATTGACACGTAACTAAAAATGCACATGAAACCATAAGAAACATGAAAAATTATCACAATCAATGGTACAAAAGTAATCAACATACAACTTTCAAAGAACAACCCCAAATGCACCTCTGAGCCGCAAGCTCCCTTAACACAATATCAAAGACAGTTAGAGCTTCCTGTGGATTGTCCACTTGCTTTCCACTTAGAAGGTCACGTAGCTGATACATGCTAACATGAGTTGCGAACTTGATTACCACCTTAAACTCTCTTTCCCTGTTACAAAATAATTAAGACTCCTTAACACACTCTCATTAAACAAAATCCAAAAATTGGATACAAATTCAGAAAGAGTGATGGATCACTTATGATTATGAACAAAATACAGTACTCTTGAAAGATTACCTGGTACCATTGGTGGCATCATCATCCTCACTCAATGTTACACTGAATTCTTTGCATGTAAAAGGAAGCAAACCAGCAGTGTAAAAGTTTCTTCCTCCATCATACACAGGGAGCCTCGTGGCTAAGTCAGTGTTCCTGTGAACCCTCACCAACTCTGCTATGATAGCCTTGCTTGTTTTTCGAGAAGTGACTTCAGGTGTTATTTTAACCTTAATAAAAACCAAACACAACAAAGTGAGTCAAAACAGTTTTAGGCCAACCCCCTGAATTTGATGATGCAAGACAATTTGATTATTTTGGAAGAATTAATGTACTTTTCTTTAACCACTCTCATGAGGGTGGCAAAAAATATTACCTTTTCTAAATTTAACCATCCATGCAGTATATAAGATTAGAGTTAACTTACATTGTAATGGCTCAAGTCAGATACTGATATATCAGCAAGGAAGTGGTTAGCTTTGACGAGACACTTGGTCCCGAGTTGGCCATAGCCAGGCCTTTGATGAAACACAAGACTCTTGGAAGTGGCAGAGGAAGCAAGGTGTGGATCAAGTTCTGTTTCTTGGAATTTCTCTGGCTTGCACTGGCTCCTTCTCCTGCACCTTCTTCTACGTTCTGTGGGTTTTGAAAGAGGCCTTCTAGACTTCACTTGGTGCTCCTCTGGATCCTTCATTTTTCACTTGGAAGAGTAGTTCTGTGGAAAACACACACAATCAAGTTTGTCTTATGTTTCTGTCAGGAGGAGAGGGGGAAGTGGGAAAAAGACAGATTCCAGCTGGGAAAAAGGTTTTTATGGCACAACAAGTTTGAGGTTTCACTCAGAAACAAAGCATGTCTAAGCTTATGGCTTATGCAATGGTGTTGATGGAAGAGAATAGAAAGTACAAGAGTGGGAAAGAAATGAAACTTTGTAACGGCTGAAAAGCTGAAAAGAAGGGGAAAAAGAGGAGGAGAGAATGGCATAACATCAAATCCAGACAGTGTTTTCCTCTTCCCCTAGGTGCTGTATATTCTCTGAAAAGATGTGGATCATAAATAAAGTGACGTGCATATTATATATATACATGCAAACCAGGAATAGCCTATATCTATATATATATACTTTCCTAACAACAATAAATTCTCAATTTTATTTTTTAAATTTAACGTATATAAAATTAAGAAAAAACAAAGTCTAAGTATGACTTTAGAACTAAAAAATCATCATCACCTACATGCGTAAAATTGTCTAAATATTTAAATTTGTCCTATTGAATCATAAGATTAAAGTATGTATGTATTGTCTTTGAAAAGCTCACTTGCTTTCTTAATTCCTTCTAAAAAAAATTATTAATAATTTGGTCCTTCTATTTTTACATTTAATTTATTTGGTCCTTATATTTAGAACATTTAATTTATTTGGTCCTTATATCTATTGTTTTACTCAATTAAGTTTTTATTTTTGTAAAAAGTATTAATTTGGTCACTTTCTCTAAATTAGTGTTAACATCTTTTAGATATTTTATGTATCAAAATCTGAGTTATTTACATAGCAAAATTTAGACTATTTTCTATTTTCAAACTCCTATAATTTTGACACATAACATCTTTCGAGTAAAGAAAGATCTAAATTTTGATACGTGACAAATCTAGATTTTGACATATAACATTTTTACAGAGACATTGATATTGTAAAATTTTGTTTGAATGAGTGGAGGTATTGAAAATTTTTGAGAAGGGCCATTAGGGTGGAAGTATAGGTTGCATGTCCATAGGGTGATAGGCATAAGGTAGAAAGAAAAGGGGTGTGTGGTGGTATGGTGAATTATTTGGGATGTGGGTAGTACTAGAAAGAGTTGAGAGGAAGAGGCAAAAGCAAAGAAGCTTTTTTCATTTATGGTTTGAAGTGGTGGTCCCAAAGGAGATGTTTTTGAAACTTAGTCTACTCCAAGTTCTTGGAGGGACAGGTATGTATGAAGGGGTTTTGCAGAAAGCACAAAAAAAGGTTTAACTTCTTGCCAAGTTGAACTACAGCGACAGAACATGGCCAAAAGCAGTGACTGAGGTTGGTGGTGCTTGGAAATCCATCACCAAATAACAGTGTCAGTTGTACGCGCAACCGAGGCTAAAGCACTGCAACCTTTATCATGCGTGGCCGAAAAAACAAAGATTTTGGCCCTCTTCTCTTTGCCTTCGGTCTTTTGGATGCCAACTAATGTGGAGCCGCGAAAACTATAATTCATGCCAACGCTTATCGACTACTCCGGATCTTTATAAAAACACGAAGAACAATCATTTGTCCTGTCCCTTTCACGGAACATACACATCATCCCTCAAAACTCTAATTTTTCATGCAATTTTTTTTTTATATTTATTTAATGTATTAAATATGTTTTTAATTTATTAACTTTTTTAATAATGAATTTTGTAATTAGTTCATTTTAAAATTTTGAACCAATTTAGTCATTTATTTTTTAAAATACGTGTTTTTAATCATTTTAATCAAATTTTGTTAGGTTTCTCTAATATTTCATACGAAACTTAGGATTGTATTTGAGTTGTTTATATTTTTTGACATATTTTTGTTTTAATGTTAAATCAAATATTATTATCAAACGCACTTGAAATGTCAAATAAACTTAGAAAATTTGATTAAAAGGACTATATTCACGTATTTCGAAAGATGAAGGATTAGATTGATCCAAAATTTTAAAATGAATTAATTTCAAAATTCACTAAAAGTTAAAGGACAAAAATCATATTTAACCCTTATTTAATTTTACCTTTTATTATTGTTTAATTTTTCTTTTTTATTATAAATACAAAAAATTATTTAAAAAAGAATACATTGAATGGTTTCTTATAAATCCATTGCTGATATTGATATTACTAGGAGTTAATTTTTTTTGAAATAAAGAGTTTAATTAAAATATACTGTCAATACAAATTTTTTACACAGTTTTATTGTATTTGATTTAATATGAATTTCTATAAAAAATACTGATTTTTATAATTTCTTGATAGTTTAATGTAGTAAATATGTATAAATTAAACTACACGACAACAAATATATAAGAAGTCACAAGAAAAAAAAAAAAAAGAGGTGTAACTTAATTTTTTTCACGATATAATGTTGCTCTTGAATTATGAGAGCGAAAATGGTTAGAAATATCAATTTTAATACCAAAAGCACCGAAAAAGGTTAGAAATATCAATTTTAGTATAGTACAATTTTTGTATATAGGTCTCCATGATCAACTTTTAAAGATTTATAGTCTAAACCCAAACAAATAAATTTCAATTTTGACGTAAAGACTAACTTTAATTCACTTGACGAGTTTTACATGAAATCTTATATTTGAGCTCATTTTGAAAAAAAAAAAAATAATTACAATTTTATAAAGTAATATTACCTTAAGTTAAAACGTAGACATATTATAAAATTTATTTCATAAAGTCATTACATTCGAAAATAAATTATTTCATTTATTTTACCTTAATTTTAAAAATAAATATATATTTCATTTCTTTAAGTATTTTTAGATCGCAACAGTATTAAAAATCTATTTATTTCTTTAAAGAAAAAAAAAAAAAAGTCCTCCGGCATAGGACGAGAGATGTACTAAAATGTTGTCTTTTTTAAAGAAAATGGAAAATCAGTTGTGAAAATGTCACAGTCAATTGAATTGATAATTGGTGTATCAGATAATCTGAATTGTTTACCCAATTCAGCTATCTATCTATAACCTAAGGTGACCCTACTAAGATTATGACCAACAATAAACAAATTTTTTAGTTTTAGTAAACATTGTAATAATTGTTAAATATTTTTTCACCAGAACAAAACTCTTTAAAATTATATTTTTATATTTTTTATAAATAATTACAAAAAATTCACATACTGCAAGAAAATCTTGACCGTTTATTTTCAACAATTATGCAATAGTTGGGTTTTTCACCCAACTTATAATATATACCCATTTTAATTATAATTTCAAGCTATGAAATAAGAAATTAGAATAAAATAAAATTTAAGAGTTGATATCAGAAGTCTTCACCGCTAATACTACACAATTATTCTTATTGTAATTTCAAGCTAGTAAATAAATAATTAGAATTAAATTAAATTAAAGAGTCGGTGTGAAAAGTCTTCACCGTTAAACTATCCGATTAAAGGAAAAATAATTTTTAAAACTATTAAAAGGATTAACCAAAACTACTTTTAGCATTTTTAAAAACAAATGTTTCTGGAATCTTTATATTTTATATTTTTAAAATTTTAAACTGTATGTATGTACATTTTTACTATATTAATTAATGAAAACTTTTATTTGTTTTAAATTGATGTTCAATTATCTTTCTTTACAGCAATACGTAATGGTCAATATCAAGTAAACAAAAGCTTACATGTCACACTCAATTCAGAAAATCATTTATTAACAAAGTTTAAAATTTTCAAAATGAAATGTTTCAAATGTCTATATTTCTATACTTTAGTTTACAAAAAAAAAAAATGCAATAGGGGAAATATTTTCTAATTACATTGAAAAAATATTTTTAACCCATTTTGATCATCCTTTCTAATTTTGTTCAATGTTGAATTTATTTTTCAATATTCAACTTAAATAAATATTTATATTAGTTTTTAAGTATTCCTTACAGTTCTGATTATTTTATTCAAAAAAACTCACGAAAACACAAACTTGGTTCTTATACCTGAATATGGAATATAGAGAAGTCTTTAATATTTTATTTATTATTACATTAATATCTCTTTCTCAAATAGGTATAATTAATATTTTCAACTGTTCGCAGCTTTAATTAATTAACTTATATTAAATTGTATATTTAATAATGAGAACACGAGAAACCGTCATTTGTAGTGAAAACATATAAAAGGGATAAAAAGGTATAGTTTCACACACTAAATTAATTTTATTTAACTTATAAAGTTTCTATTAATTAATTATTTAATAATAAATTTAGACAAGACTTTAGTAATAAATTGAAAAGTAAAACTGTTAATAATTAAGGGTTATGGAAAAGAAACATAGAACAGTAACGTGTCCACGAATATACTCGTTTAAAATTTAATATAACATTTCTATAAATGAAGGTATTATCGGAAATTAAAGTTACAAATTATTAATAATGAACGTAAATAAACAAAAGTAACCACTGTAAATAAAATTTTATATTAATCTTCTATCTCTTAAATTTGAAACAATTTTTTTAATCTTCAAAATTCAGAATTTATAATGTTTGCTTCTTAATTTAAAAGTTACTTTAATATCTATTTCAAACAACCTATGTGACAAATGCATTAAAAATCCTCAATTTTATATTTTTATTACTAAATATCCTCCAAGTATTGTTTTTGTTTTTTAAATAGCCATTTTAATAACACTTGAGCATATCACACTTCAATAAAGGAACGAAGACAAATATTTTATAAATTACAAAAAGTAAAAAAGTTAAATATAAATATGAAAAATCTAAATACTAAAATTGGTAGACTGAAAAAAAATCAGTTAACCCTAACAATCTACTACCTCTCACAAGGAAATCACCAATATTACCAAATCTCTTTTGAAATTACTAAAACTCAACAAAATATATTTAACATTACTTTTTATTTTAGTGTATAGAATAATTAAACTAGCCATGACATGATTTGGTATGATTTTTTTTCCTGAATTATTCTCTGCAGAATGGTGTTTGTGGCTTTTTCTCTTTAGAGATGTATTTATGAGTCTGGAAATAGCCGAAAATAGCAGTGAAGGTAACCCATATCGCAATCATGACAAAGTGAGACCCAAAAACACAAAACAACCCATCAAACACAGCAACAGCAACAGCAACAAACATTTTCATACATAATAAAACATGACAATAACTGGGGTATAGACTTTTTGCAGAGTGAGAAAAATTGAAAAAAATGCAGAACCTTTTTTTGACAGAACAAGAGAAGCAGTTAATGGAAGCAAACCTTTTGCTTTACGCTATGTATGTGTGTATTAATGCCTCTCTGCTGTCACTGTGCTCCCACCCAACTCTATCATCACTCTATTAAATATGAAATAATGTGAACTCAACCTTCACATTACCTCTTCTATTCTCCCTGCACACAAAGGTATAATACTGTTACTGCACCCTTTCAATTAAGACTATACACATGCATCAACTGCACCTACCTGCTATCTAATTAATACACACAAGTATTCATACACTACAGTGCCTACATGCACTCATACACTTTTGTTTCTTTGTTGCTATATGAATTATGATGAACTACTACTACTACTTCTGGTTTACCATCATGCTAAATTTTCACAACAAAAGCTTGCTATTGCTATATCTAACTAACTCCCTATTCAGAGGCACAGACAGTAAGAAATGGATATTTGTTTCTGATATAGCAGCATAAAAAAGATTGAATTTTGTGTGTATGTTTGGACTTAAGAACTAGTTTTGAGAGGCTAAAAACATTCATCATTTATGGAATTCAAAAGGGTGTATAAAGAAAACAAGAGTTTTCTCTTGGCTTTTTTTGGAGAAACATGAAGCAGTTAGAAACAGAACAAAGCTTGTAGATCTACAGCGGTAAGAACAAACCTGAAAGGTGAGATTTTAATTAAAGGGGAGAACAACAGCATGCAGGACGAAATTGCAAAGAAATTATGAAGAAGGAATGTATATAAGCAAGAGGAAGAAGAAAAGAAGGAGAATTGAGAGTTGTAGGGTGGATAAAAGATTAAGAAAATGCAGCAGTTTCAGAAAATGGTGTTCACTACCTTTAAGAAAGGAGCTTTAAACGAGAAAGGAGATCTAAGAAGGGGTTTTGTTTTGAGGTGAAAGCGTGCCACTTTGATTATTTAAAAGGATAAGAAACAATGAAGGCTTTTTATCTTCTGGGAAGCAGGAAAAGAAACGCCACATATACATTAATGAAAAAAATTGCAGAAAGGAGCATTTGGGGTGGTTGGAGAGTGATAAAGAAAGGTGCGAGATTCCATACATACACATAGATATAGAGACTGAGAAGTGCTTGCTTTGTCTCTGCTTCTGGTGCAAAGCTTAGAATCAGCGTTATGAGAGGAAAAGGAGAAAATAAAAGAAATTGTTTAAGGGAAAGAGAAGTTGTGTCAGTTTCTTAGACGGAAAATGTGGCGGAATTGTGTTATGTCAGTGTTAAATGGAAAGAAAAAAGAAAGTGCAGAAGGGTTGTGGAGAAGCATGTGTACTGTGGCGAGGGTGAAACTTTTATAAAGCAAGAACGAAGGTGAGCACTGCATACGAGGCTCATTCTATTCATATTTCGTTTATATAATCACTTTTTCTCCTTTATATCATGTTATTTTTTCTAGTTAGAGGGAATCGTTTTGGTCACCTTTTACATTTTATAGGATAAAAACTGTGTATAAAGACATGGTCTCTCTTTTCACAAAAATATGTTCAGATTATTTTGTTTTTCCTGATATGTTAGTTGCTCCTGTACTTTATATAAAATAAAAAAAGTTGATAGTTCTTTTTATAAAGATTAATGGAAAAGAGTATTGTAGTTACATTTTTTTTAAGAAAGTTAATAATAATAATAATTATTATTATATTATATAAGTAACTGATCTGTTGTATATTATTTATATTATTAAAGTATAAGAGTGTTTGTAACGTGTTATGGAGTTGAAATTAATATGTAGTACACTAAAAAATTAAAATTATTTACAAATAATTACATATTTAAATTTGTAGATAATTTTACATTTATATACATATTTGTACGAGTATATAAAAGGACATTATATACGAATTTTTTTTCATGTATAATAACAAATTAGTAATTATCTAAAATCTATATATAAATAAAGACATTCTTTTCATAAGAAATTAATATATGGATCCTAAATAAATAAAATATTAAAAATATTAAATTTATAAAAATTTCTTTCATTGGTTATTCTCATTCTAGTGTCTCTAACTCATGGTGCTCTCCCTCGATGCTCTCTCATGGATAGTTCTTTTTATAAAGATTAATGGAAAAGAGTATTTTAATTACATTTGTTAAGAAAGTTAATAATAATAATAATCATATAAGTAACTGGTCTGTTGTATATTATTTATATTATTAAAGTATATGAGTGGTTTGTAATCTGTTATGGAGTCGAAATATACATGTAGTATAGTTTAATTTTTTATTTTAAAATATGATTAAGAGTAAATGATATTTTTTATTATTATGTTTATTTTTTATCTTTTATTAATATTTTTATTATTATCTCTTTAAATAATAAAAAGGTTTGTTAAATAATTTTAGAAAATATAAGTATTTTATTTTTTATTAGATAATTGATGTTTTATTTAATAAATTAGGAAATATAAGTATTTCATTTATATGTTGCAAATAGATGAAAATCTTAAATTTTTTAGAAGTTATTACGATAATCAATTATCAATAGAGTTGGTTACTTCAAATATAAATTTAAGTACAAATTTTTCAATTTTTTTTTAATCTTTCAAGGCAAAGGAACATTCTGGAAGTTGAACGCATTCAACATTATTCTTTTTCGATGTACATAGATAACTATTTTACCTCCGTATCCATGGGGTTGGAAGTAATGTATTTTAATTCTTTTGAGATTTCTGCTATTCAATATATTTATTTTCTTTTCATACTCTTGTGTTCTATTCTCAATCCTAACTGCATGATAATTATTGATTATTTGATTGCATATGTGTAAGTATGTAATCATTGTACACGATATTATAACCTAAATTAGAATAAACCAAGATTTAGTATTTAGACATAGAGTTCATCATTGGTCACTTTTAACCTATGGCTTAATCCAACTTTTATTGAGAAAAGGTATAAGACATTAGAGTTCTTATTAATAAGTTTAGACTTATCTCTAAAATATTAGGACTTATTACATGGTGGTGTGAATGTAGAGTCAGAAATTAAAAATATATTGTTAGTGTTTTCATATTGATTTGATGCATAAAATCCAACCAAGTGAAGTTTATACCACATAAAATCCAAAATCAATCTCCTCCTCAATGTTTGCTCCATCTGTGTCAGCAACAAAGTCATCTCTGTTCGCAGCTCCTGATGGTCCCTCACCTGCAGTAGGTCCACTTACCCCCGGGAAAATAGGACTGTCTCTAGGCCACTGTAGATAAGTCAAGAAGTCTGATGGAGTCATGCCTGGGTATGGTCCGCGGACATTCTGATAGAGGTACTCCTGAAGGTGGAGTTGTCCTCTATGAATGGAAGCATTTTGCTGGTG
>Ga0099822_1003871_pt1 | contig 19331 bp, 8 predicted proteins | sample CowpeawhiteBW_FD_76839 | JGI IMG/M metagenome (GOLD analysis project Ga0099822, IMG submission 76839) | Root nodule microbial communities of legume samples collected from California USA - Cow pea white BW | ecosystem: Host-associated > Plants > Roots > Nodule | place: USA: California | collected...
AAAATATATATATATATATATATATATATATATATATATATATATATATATATACTTTTTTAATCATGATGTTTGTAATTATTATTTAATACTTTTTCTTAATTTTTTTACTTAATGGTTTCTTTCTTTATATTAAGGTTTTTTTTATCGATAAAGAATAAGAATATGTAAATGTATTTATATATAAATATTGTATATAAAATATAAATTTTCTATCTAAGTCGATAAAAAATAGTTCTTAAACTATCAAGTTTCCTCTGTATTAATTAAGGTTATCATGTTAAAATATGAAGACTTAAAAAAAGAAATTACATCAACTATTTTTAATAATCGAGACTACATTAAATAAAAATTTTAAGAAAAACATAAAAAAAAAAAAGATAATTACTACAAATACTTTGATCTGAAAAAAAAAAAAGAGCATTATTACTACAATTATGAAGCTAGTGTAGGAGAACAATGTGTTTAAACATTTTTACACGCAATTTTAGTGTCCTAAATTTTGATGAAACCATTCATTCCGTACTAATAATATGATTTGGGTTGTTCAAGAAGACATTCCAAGTTCCACCATAAATCTTCTATGCACATGCCACTGTATATCCTCTTGGAAATCATCACTTTCAAATGCATCAAAATTCTTGGGAAAAGCTTAACTAGTGAAATAAGAACACTGATTAAAAATTATATTTTGTGCTTTTTAATGCTTTTAATTTGATATTTTTTAAATTTTTTTTAACTCACTGGTTACCAAATTCCAAATTGTAAACTTATTGTATATTTATTCTTTCGATAGGTAAACTTGTATGTTTTTGCATAAAATTTAGAAGTAGCATTATCTGTGATACTACTTTTTAGCAAGAATTAAAATTTTACTATAATAAAAATATGTTAAAGACCGATTTAAGTCGTTAAAGTTAAATTTTTATTAGCTCATTAGATAATCATTACAAAAATAAATAATGAAGTTCATATAAATTGTGTCCAATTATTTTCTCCTTGTATATGATGGGTAATGTATTCAAAATTAGTTTGACAAGATTTAGTGGGAAATGAAGATACAAGTATCAAAAGACGTGTCTTCTGATTTAAAATTTTAAATATGAAAGTTAAAATTTATTTAAAATAATTTTAATTTAAATATGAATAATGGATCCACATTATTAATTGGAATCCAAACATTTGTTTTTTGGACAAAAGGAAATAAAAGCATAGATTAAATATCCTATATTAATTAGAATTATTGATAAATTTAATGAGATAAAAGACCCACAAAAACACATACTTTTAAGATTTTTAATAATATCATAATTTTTTATATATTAATTGTTAAATTTCTTCAAATTTTTTGGTTTTTTTAGACGATTTCCTATGATAAACCAAACATTGAATTATAGAGGAATAAAAATGGTGGAATAGGTTTTTATTTAATGGGTGATAACAGGAGACAAGAAAAGGATTTAACACTGCAAAATCCAACTAAGTGTGTTTTTTCTTTATTATTTCCCTTCCATTCTCAGTTTTCACATGCCCTATCACATGTTCTTTTAGGTTCATGCCAGAATCTTCTTATCTACTAACATGGACACTAGGTGAGAACAGTAATGAGTTCAGATCTTCTCTCCTGCAACTATAAAACCCTAATGAAGGAACAAATTGCATATATAAATCAAATTTTAAAATTGATTTCAATATTTTTTTTTTCTTTTTTTCTCCCCTATTAGTCGAGGGACATGGGTTTGATTTGATTTCCATAGAATATATATTTGAGAAAGGTTTATGATAGTTTTAAGAATACTTGTTTGTTTGGTTAACAATAATGTAAGAACAAAAATGTGATATGCTATTTATACTCAACACGAAATTCATAATTTATTTGTTAAAAGTAAGACTTAAAAGAAATCTTCAACTTTTTATAACCCATTATTGGTCCCATTATGAAATTATTAACATTAAAATTAAAAAACATAGAGAAAGAGAAATACACAACTTAATGAACTATGTTGTATTAAGCCTCTCTCTTTTTATTTTCCTTTTTTTTTTTTCACAAAATGTTTTACCAAATATATCCATGTCTTTTTTTCTTTCTCTTTCTTTTCATTATATTCATCTTTACCAAATTGAACTAAACATAACTATTTGATGCAATAGTTAATCTTATATATAAAGTCATTAAAGATTGAAATTTGAGAAAAATATTTCAAAATTCCACAAGAGAATAAAATGTTAGTTAAAAAAAGATGGAATAAAACATATCTATGTTGTGAGACAGAATCTAAAACTGTGAGCATGTGCCCTGTAATAATCTTAAATTTATAACACCACCTCTCTAGTTTTCTAGAACATTCATTTATGCTAAATATACGCTAAATTCTAAAAATTGCTTTATGTTGTGTGCTCTAAAATCTTGTGTTTCTAAGATATATTAATGTATATCAGTTTTAATATTTTAAAATATATTTTTAATATATTAAAATTAGTATATTTTAAATATACAATAAAAAATAACACTAAAAAACTAACATACAATTAGACTCTTTACTAGAAAAGGTTTAACAGTTTTTTATCTAAAATTATTAAAAGATGATTACTTTTTTAAAATGTGTAACACCGATTTAATAGAAAGGACAAATTTATTTACTTTTAAATAAAATAAAGATTTAAATTGAAAAATTATATTGAATCCATTAAAATGACATGGAAAGGTTAGAATCCTTAATGAATCCATAAGCAGTTTGAAAACAAATAAGAACAAAAAATTAGAGTAAATTAGTGTAAACATGGTTGATTGATGCAGAAAACATGAAAGTGATTTTGAAAATATGAAGCAAGATTGTTTTTGTGTGTGTCATGTGATATAAATGGTGGTTCTGACACCCATGATTGTTGGGTATGCAATATAAGCCTGAAAAGGTGAAGTGAGTGTACCTTAGAAAGAGGGTTTTCGAAATCCTAGACATTCTAAATTTGCTTCAACTCCTCTTATTCATTTCTCTCACGTGAACCCCAAATTTTCAATTCCTCTCTCTTCATAATCTGTGGGCAAAAAGCATGCTACAAACTACCACTTAGATTCTCTAAAACCAAATTCCTTTTTCAATAAATTATTCATTTACACACAAAAAAAATAAAATATCTATTATTAATGTTGATTATTTTTTAAATATATATTTTGTGTGTGTGTGAATCAATGAATGCATGTTCTGACAATGTAATTCTAGTTTACTTTTTATGTTTTAACCAGCACACTAATTTATGTTTTGCCCTCTACCATCCTTTTCACCTTTTCTTCTTATGTCTTTTTTTAACTTCTCTCTCAATTATTCAAACCTTTTTCTTCACATATTAGGAAAAGAGTGGTAGGGTAAATAGAAATTAGATTCTTTCTTGTTCTTTTTTTCTTCTATATTTCTTCTACCTTTAAAATATATTGATTTTTCTTGGAGCCACATTAAATGCATAACAAAAAAAAAATAGAGAATCCAAAGTTGTTAAATACCATTTTTTTTTTTTATTTTTTATCATTCGTTCACAAAGTTTTATTATCTTTTAAAAAGATCACTGAAATTAAGATGATGTTCAAAAGAGTTAAATGTTTATTTAATCTTTAAATTTAGGGTATTATTTTAAACTTCTTGTTACTCTTGTTTCGATTTTGTAAAATATTACTTTTAATTTTTGAAATTGAAAAAAGTTAATGATGTGATACACTATGGTTTATTTATCATTTTTAATGATAAAAAAACATGTTTTTAAAGATTTATTAAATGTTTAATTATTTTTTAAGTTTTTTATATTAGATATATAGTTTCTTTTAGCCCTTTAGTTAAAAAAAATAGTTCAATTTTTTTTATTTTGTATAATATTTTTTTAATTTTTAAGGTTAAACAACATTAAAGAGAGTGATGATGTGATAACTGTAAGGCCCACTTTTTCGTGCTGCCATTTTCTTAAGGTTGCCCCTAACCTTTGGGCCTGAGGGCTGCCCCAAGAAGGGAAAACTGACCTAAAACTGCCCAAAACCCTAATTCTGATACTTTTGCGTAAAACAGATCTCCACACACCCTTGAGCTGCCGCTGCCGTCTCTGCTAGGGTTTGGTCCTCCGTTCCGTTCGAGTTAGTTCAAGACCCGTCGCTCCTGCACGTAAGTTTGTTCCATGACCTTAAACCCTCCCTAAGTTATTTTTTTTCGTGTTCTATGTTGGGGTTCACAGTAGTAAACCTAATCTCCCTTCTGTGCCACTATCTCCAGCTCTTCAATTTGCTCGTGGAGCTGCTGCAGTGGTGGGCTTAGGTGTCCAAGTTTTTGTGCTAGCTCATTCTAAGTAAGGGAAGCTAGGACCCTCGGTTGTTTGTGTTTCTTTTTCGCTGTTTTGTCGTCATTTCGTATCTGTATGGTTTGGTTGTTGTTGTGTCCGATTTGGATTGAGTTAAAGCATGGTTTAGTTCTTGGTTTTGGCTGTTGTACGAGAAAACAATGACGAGTACTGGTTTTCTCGCCCAAGCGAGCTAGTCTCGCCTAGGCGAGATTATCAGAGGCTCGCCCAGGTTTTTGTTGCACAAATTGTCGCCTAGGCGACATGCGTTCTTTTTTAGCGAGGAGTGCTCTCGCCTAGGCGAGAAGGGACTCGCCTGAGCGAGACCTCGCAGAGTTCCCTGTCCCCTCGTCGCGCTCTCGCCTAAGCGAGATGGGACTCGCCTGAGCGAGAGGGTCCCTCTCACCTGAGCGAGCCCTGTTAGCTTGAGCGAGACAACGGGCGGGTTTTGATATTATTATTGAGTAGTTCACCGATATGTGGCTTGTTTATCTGACCCAAATGCTGTATTAGAGGGGTTGTGTGATGATGGCATGATAAATATGTACATTTGAAATGGAGATGGCATGTTATTTGATTGGGTATGAATTGGAAAGCATGAATTGTATGAATTGTTGATTATGCATGATATTTATGATGAGAAATTCTTGATTGGTGGGTGAAACATGTTGAAAGCATGGGTAGGGCATAATTCCATGACTCTTGTAGTGGGAGATCTTAGTGGCGCCTCATCGGTTGGACATAATTCCATGGACCCTCTTAAGGGCAGTCCTTGGTGGTGCCTCGAAAAAAGGACGTAATTCCACGGGAGGTCATGGTGGTGCTTCAGGGCCAGGGCGTAATTCAACGAAGGCCACGTGGTGGTGCCTCTTGTAAGGGTATAATTCTGTGAAGGACTCGCGGTGACACCTCATTGAAAGGACATAATTCCATTGCCACGTGGTGGTGCCTCAGATACGTATCCGGATAGTCAAGTCTTGTAGTTTGAAGGGGTTTGGTATATCATGTGTGGGCTCTAGACATTTATGCTTGATTATATGATTGAATGATGATTATTATGATGTATGAATTTTGTGTACTAGCTTACCCTTTCGCTTGTTTGTATGGTTGTGTGTGTGGTCTTCCTCCCTTGCAATGATCATCAATTCTATTGATGTGAGCAGATACGAGAACCCCTGGCAGTGGTATTGATGATAGGGATGCTGCAGCCTGATGGACTGGACGAGTACTGGGCCCATTCTGGGGCCCATCGCTGAAGAATTTATTTACTATGTTTTCCTTGCCTGTACTAGACTCATTACTATTAGTTCGTTAGCATTTTACTAGGCCGTGTGAGGCCTCTTTTATGTTTATGGATGTGTTGGGGTACGGAGTACTTCATATTCCAAATCTTCGTACCCTCCGGATATTATGTATGTGGCGTTTTACTAAATAGATTTTTATATATTTATTTGGGGCGTTACAATAACATCCTATTTACTTAGTATTTATTATGTGAATTTAATTAAAGAATATGATTTTAAAGTTTATCAAATTTTGTTTATGTCAAGATGAGTTAATCTGGTTCACATTGACTTACCATGAGTTGAGGTAAAAAAAGTTAGCTCAACTCAGCTTATTTCTTTATGAATTTTTTTTTTTTTGCAATCTAGTCCAATCACCATGGATTGGTGGGTTAGCTCATTATTGAATGTTTTTTTTACAATTTATTTTATATATTTTGTTGTATTACAATTAAAATGAATTGACTGAATTTATTTTTTTATTATAGTGGAATCTAAGTGTTCACATGATGCTGATGCTCGAGAAATTATTGTAAAGATAGTAGCTAAAGATTAAAGTATCACGTATATAACTTAGCAAACAATTAAATCAAACACTTAAATTATTCAAATATTATTTAGCAACATTATAATATTTAAAAAAATATCAAATTATGAGCCTATAATTAGAAGTAATAAATAATTATAAAAAAATAAAATAATAAAAAATTTAATAGTGTTGTTAGTGGTGAGTTGTGGATCAACCCATCTTCAACCCGGCTCGAATTCATTTAATTCGTAGGCTAGATGAGTTGGGTTCAGTTCAACCCATTTTTGAAAAAATAAAATAAAATTTTTTCAACTCAACCTGACTCAAATCTATGATGAACCGTATTAGGGTTGAAACTCATTTTAACATATACGCTTCCAAGTTATATAGAAAGACAAATTTATTTTTGTGATCATGTCAAAATGGTTTTGTTATAAAAACTAAAAGGGTGACTAACAATAGTTGACCGGTGGTGTTGAACTCTTACTTGATATCCGTCATTTATCACACTATTAAATCATTAATGGTGTCTAAACTTATAAATTAAAAAAAAAATCAAAATTAAATGGGTTAAAACTTGAAATTTTTAACCGAAAGGCAAAAAAAAATAAAAATATTACTCCAAATTTAGATTCTCTACTCTCATATTATAGTTTTTGAAAAAACATATTTAAATCTATTCAAAATATTAAATATTGTTATCATATGTTAATCTCCTCGTACTCCTTAAAATATCATCAAATTTATATTTGATTTTGTTTATTCTTGTAATGGTCGAGTGAGAAGTTAATAAAGTTTGACAAATAAGAATTGAGGTCGTACAATTTTAAGCTAAGTTTAGAGTTTTCGATAGTTTCACCTATAAAAGTAGTCAAACAGGAACATTAATAACATAATTTAAATATTTATAAGAAGTTTTCTCTAAGACATTGCGTACAGAATATCTTCTAGGTATCCAATGTGAATGATAAAAGAAGGAAATCGCGCTGAAAAAGAAAAGACTTAAAATTGTAACGTTAGATGCATTTTTAATTCTAATTTCAGAATTCGAATCAAAGATGTAACGTTGCAGGTGGGGTGCCAATGTCCTGCATCTCTCTTAGTACGGGTTGACTTTAAACCTAAAAATGAGTTTCATCAATTAATTTATGATAAGTTTAGAAATTTTATAAGTTGATTCTATTTACTTTGACTTTATGGATTTGGTATATTTACTTAACTCATTTTTTATTAATTAAAATAATAAATAATTATAATAAAAATCTTATGAGAAAAAGGTAAAAGAAATTAAAAAGTCATCATTGATGGGTTACAGATTAATTCATTATTAAATGGGTTCAAACTCATTTAATCTGCCAATTAAGTGAGTCAAATTTAATTTAATTCATGTTTAAAAAAATTTAATTTTTTTTTCTGATATAACTCAATTTAATATTCACATATTGGAACCATTATGAGAAATATTTTAATATTTTGAAAGTACGATTTTTTTTTTTATCTTTTATATTGAGGAATCACTGTATCATGACAATACACAAGTCTTGGAGACAAAGCAATGGAATAGCTTTTTTCTTAAGGTTGCAACAACGACGTTTTTTTACAATTAATAAAAGAACCTAAGTGGCAAAAGTGCAAAAGTTAACTTTTGCACCATGATGGAACTTTTCTTAAGGGAACTTCGTTAGATGATGAATATCATGGATACGAAATTCCTTCACCATTTGTAAAATACGGTGTCTATATTAGGATTTTTTTTTCTCGAGGATTTGGCTTGATGTTTCTTGAATGCGTTTTTTATGAACTAAATTAACTCTATAAACAAATTAACACGCCTAATAAGATAATTGTGTATTCAGTAGTTTTAAAAAGAAGACAAGTTTTAAGAGAGTATAACTTGGTGTGAACTATGTATGAAATTGAGAAGTAATCGAATAATTATGACTCAAAATACACAAAATTTAACAACTCCGATAACTAATGGATTAGTGCCTCATTTTACTAATGTTACTCATAATATCATAGGAGCCAAACCAATGGATTAGTGCCTCATTTTACTAATGTTACTCATAATATTATAGGAGCACTAGTGCATTTAAGAGTTTTTACATCGTAGTATATGTCTCAGTTCTAGCGCACCCACAACATATAAACATGCGGTTGCATTTTTGTAATTAAAGTCAACTTTTATGCCTCGGTTGCTATTCTAACCGAGGCATATAGCTTAAAAATTTTTGACAATTCTCGCTGTCCCAAAATTTGAAAATTTTTACATACTTCTATGTCTCGAGTACCGCTGAACCGAGGCCTAATAGCTTTTCTGCTTCAGGTACTTTTTACCCTGCAATTAAGTTGGAGTATTTTAATTTTTTTTTATTTCACTAAAGGAATATGCCTTGGTTCTTATATAACCGAGGCAATATCGTTTTTTAGGGTTAAAAAAACCCAATTCTTTTCAGCTTGGTGGTACTACTCCTGTGCCTTAATGGCAGCTTTTGGAGCATCTTCTTCTGCTTCACCGTTGTTCGGAGGATCATCCTCAGCAGCAACGACGCGTTGGTAGTTTCTTCAGCTTCCTCAACCTCTACAAGCAGCTCTCCTTTGTTCTCGAGTATGCTTGCCACTGGACCCTCTTCGACCTCGACCTCAACGACGATCCCAACATTTGCAAAGTCGTCTGCTTCAGCTACTACTACAGCGATGTCATCTAGCTCTTCGGGACTCTCCTTCGCTTCTCAACCCTCTTTTAGATTCCCCAATGTTGATTCAGCTTCTTCGACGGCTTCTGGCGCATCGGCTTCAAAACCAACGGGTTCTTTTTCGTTTACCACATCTTATGCACCATTGTTCTCGACTGTGACAACCACCACTGCTTCTATTGTGGCTACTGGCAACACGATCCTTTCATCTTTTGTGCCAGCCTTTGTTGCTACTATTGCATCTTCTGCAACCGCAAGCGGTTCCTGCTACTTCTACTGGTGCAACACCTTCTGCCAGTACAGGATCATTATTCCTGATACATCATTAGGCCTCGGTTGATAGAAACTGAGGCAGTAACGATTCAAATATGTCTTGGGTTGACAACCGAGGCATAAAGTAGTGTCTTTTTATCTCGGCAGTATATGCCTCGGGTGCGCACCCGAAGCCAAAAGTTGAAAATAACCGTTGTCGTTTTCCTTCCCTGCACTAGTGGAGGCAGACTACAATAATTGTTAAGTAGTCAAAATATTGGTCAAAGTGCATCTTCAGACAATGATTAACCTTATAACTACCTATGTTGGACTCCACATGAGCACACAAACATAACATATGCCATATGGAGGGAGCAATTTTAATGGGGCTGGGTCATTGATGTGTAATCTCAATGAGAGATACCTATCAGGTATGTCTACATCACATGCTCCAAGTTCTAATAGGATGAACAATAAGGATTTATTAAGACTTGTACTTGAAAGTGATATTGGGAAAAACAATGTAAATCTTGATACCATAAGGACAAAGATATTGAATACATTTTGAGATATCATAAGACAACAAATTGATTATAGTTATCATGAAATATGGTCAAAGTGTTATAAAGTCAAATGAAAACTATTTTGAATCCTTTGGTTCAAACTATAGTTGATAGTTTTCAAAGATTAATAGAACAAATGGCTCGAATAAGGGATACTTTGGTAATCCCTTAAGGAGAAAATATCGACAAGCAAATCAACAAGAAAATATTAATCATGGAATAAAACTACTAGAACATGTAGTCAATTTCAACCCAAACCAAATAAGAAATGTCCAAATGATTAGAAGATGTCAAAATGTTGATTAGTACTTAAACATTAGTGGTGACTTTGGTTATAATTATAATCCAAACAACATGCAATTTAACTATGTGTCTTTGTTTCTAAATTTTGTTTTTGAAATAAAGTTACTTAAAGGGTACAAAATACCTAACTTTTCTACATTCTCTAGAGAGATTAGGGAGTCAACAGTTGACCATGTTGTGAGATGTCCAATTGAGTGTGGAGATTTAGCATTAAGTGAGAACTCAAAGAAGAAATATTTTCCTAGTTTTTTAACAAAATGTGCTTTGACATGGTTTACAACTTTGCCATCAAATTTGATACATAATTGGGTTCAATTGGAAAGGAATTTCCATGAACAATTCTTTAGGGGAGAAACCCAGGTAAGCTTAATTGATTTGATGAATGTGAAAAGATTCAATAATGAGAACTAGGAGTGTTAAAGTGAGTCAACCCGACTCATCCAGGTTGACTCACCACGGGTTGGGTTAAAAATGAGTAAGTCCAACCCAACTCACTTCATGGTGAGCCAGAAATTTTATAACCCACCTCAACCCACCACGAGTTGGTTGGTTAAGTGGGTTGACTCACTAGCCCATATAAAAAATGAAAAATAATTTTTTACTATTTTTAAATATTCATATTTTTCTTAGCTTTCTTTTGGTCACTTTAATGCTAATTTTGCTCCTATCATACCAAAGAGGATAGATAATTTCTTTGTTTGAATACAAAACTTTTCAAATTCAGTTCAAGTTATTTGTTATTTAAATTCAAATTAGGGGTTTCTAAATTTAGGTGGGTTAGTGGGTCAGCTCACTTAACCTGGCTCGAACTTGCATAACTCGTGGGTTAAGTGAGCTGAACCCGTTTTGACCTATAATCAGTAAAAAATGTATTTTTCCAACTTGATCTGGTTCGAACCCGTGCTGAGCCGAGTTGGGTCACGGGTTTCAACTCACTTGACATGTCTAATGAGAACATAGATGATTATTTAAATATATTTCAACAAAATGAAGTCTAAGTATTTTACTAAAATCCTAGAACATGAATTAGTAAGAATGACATCATTTGGTTTAGAGTTTTTGGTACGTGAAAAATTAGTGAATGTATCATTATGGGACATGGCTCAATTGGCAAAGTTAGAAGAATCAAACAAATCAAATATGAAAAAGAAAGATATCGAAGATTTGGAAAACCTACAAAGAAAGAGAAAGTATCTTATATAAGTAATTCAAAAAGTTCTTTGCCAGAAATAACAGAAATCAATGAGGACAATATGACTAAGGGCAAAGAAGTTAAGTTAGCCGAATTAAAAATAGGGTCATCCTATACGTGTAAATTATTACAAAAAAGTGAAGTGAATGATAAAGTGGAAAATCAAACTTATACATTTGATGTATCTAAAGCTAATTAAATATTTCATATTCTATTGAAAGATAAACAAATAAAGTTGACTGATGATCATAAACTACCTTCCTTAGAACAAAGAAGGGGAAGAAGTATTACAAATTTCACAATGTTTATGGTCATATGACTAATAATTACATACATTTTAGGAATACTATCCAAGATTCTATCGATCTGGGAAGGTTGAAATTTGAAGAGAAAATAATGAAAGTGGACATTAACAATTTCAAAAATCAACGGGGTATGTGGAGCCATTCATCGACATTACTAATGGTGTGGGGAGATATGAGGATATCAATCCAAGACATGTAAAGGTGAATACTTCAAAAGATTATTTTGAGTATGAGTTGGATGAATTTGAAGTTGGGCAGGATATTTATCCTAAAGCTGGAGACTCTTTAGTTGACATCTTGACCAAAAAGAAGGAAAAAGATTAAGATGTGACCATTTGCCCGAGTTGTAGCGTTGTGTTTGATCGATTTCCTTCAGAGGTTTTAAATTTTGCAATTTCAGCAAATCTTTGATGGGATTGGAGGGTAGAATTAACAGTTAGAACTAATTCTACAAAGTGGTGTTTACTTACATCCTTCATCATGTCGCATAGTATTTGCTCATTTTCATACTGCTCTTGCTCAATATTTTTGCATCATTGATAAGCTTTTCATCTTTCATTTGTGGCTTTTAATTTCTCTCCCACTCCATACATTAAATATCACAACTTCCCTATAGGATGGTCCATTAGTTAATGGAACTTGTTGTGGTGGGGCATGTTGTTGTTGCTGATGAAAGCCATATGGTTATTGTGGATAATAATCATAGTTCATTTGAAAATTACATTGTTGATTATTTTCAATGAAAAATTATTTTATATTTTTCAAAGAGGTTTTCTGAAAAGAAATTAGTTGAAAAATTGTTGAGTAGACTTTTAAGAAAGAGAGGTGTATGTCGATGGACAACTTAAGTACCTTTATCTTTCTTTAGCCTAAGTGTTCCCCAACTAGTTTCACAAATTTCGCAATAAAATTCCTCAAACCAAAATTTATGATTTAAAATTAAAAATTAAAATCGAAAGGAAAAAACAATGTTAGGAGAAAAAAATATGTTAGTTATAAACAAAAACGAAAATAAAATAAAGTTATAAACAAAAAACAAAAATAAAGTAAAGTAAACTAAGAACCGAAAGGTTAAAAATTCTAACCATATTCTCCGACAACAACGCCAAATTTGATAACATTGTCATTGATGTGATCAAATTAACACTACTCAACTATAACAATTTCAGTATTGTCAAGCTAGTAGCTAACAACTTAGAAAGGGTAAAGTCAACCCTAAGTCGTCTCTCAATGAACACGAAATTGATTTTTAACAAATTAGTTCTTATAAAATCTATACAAAAGGTTACTAAAATAAAATAAAAATAATAATAGAAAATAAAGATACATAAGATAAATAAAAGAATAACTAAAACATAACAAATGATAGAAAGAAATAAAATTATAAAATGATAAATAAGGATAAAATCAATGATAAAGAAAATAGTGTTAATTTCACAGTTTTTTCAAAATAGGTTTCATCACCGATTACCTAAAGATTATTATTCAATTAATTATTGTTTTAGATTTTCAAATCAATTATTGTAAAGTCTCAACCAATTTGTTAGCGTTCTCAATATTAATCAAAATACAATCTTAATTAAAAGTGATAATTTTATATTATTCACAATAATTTAACCAAAATATAATCTCAATCAAATTTTACTATGTCTAATCATGTCTATTCTTTTATCTCTTTATCAAGTAAAAAGTTAGTTAACCAAAGTACAATCTTGATTAATTTAATCAAAGTATATCTCAATTATTAGCAAAAACTCATTCAATCATATGAAAGTTTTTAACTTTAATCAAAGTATAGTCCCAATTAAAATTAAAAATCCTTTGACTTATACAGTTAATATGTACATAGATTAAACACATCTCTAACTAGTTACAATGTAAAAATCATTACTTTTACTTGATTCATAAACAAAAAGACATAGATAAACATAAATCACATCTAAGAAATTACACCAGAATCAACCACAAAAACTTAGAACTCCATGAGTAAAAATAACATGAGAATAGAATAGAGTAAATGGGAGAACGTGAAATATGGTGGGGAGGACGAAATTAGGTCCCCCAAAGGATTCCTAAGCTCCCCTAATGTATTTTCCTAAGTCTCTTTATACAGAAATTGAACTGTACTTTGTTTTTGACTTTTCTATTGTTGTAATCTGCTTTCTTTATCCTCAAATTATCTTCTAAATAAATTTAATATCTTCAAGATATATTTGGTTGTTATTCAGATTTAAAAATATTTAAGAAGATCTTGCCAGATTTCAAAAGATTTGGTAATTATTATCTTTTGATATTTTCTTATATATTTAAATAAGATGATTATTTAAAAACTATCAAATAAAATATGTAAAGATATATTTGTCCTAAATTGTCTTTTATCATAAATATTTTTGAATTATCAAATCCCTTTTTATGGAAAAAGATAGAGAAAACCGTAAGGTCCAATTTTTGTTGCTCATTCTCTCTTTCTGGCTTAGCTAAATTCAGTTTGGCTCAATCAAACTTCTTTACTTTTTCATGTTTTTCTTGCCTTCTTCGTGCAATGTTTGACTTGGCTTTTAGTGGTTTTGATTATTTGCTATTCTTGGGTTTATCTTTAAGGTGTCGTGAAGCTTTAATCAATTTATTTTCACGCCTCCATGAGCTGAACTTAACTACAGTTGCACCAACACAACTTAAAATACCCAAAGAACATTTATGCAATAAAAAACTATTTTTAACGTGTTTTTGTATCTCATGCTCAATAAACTCAATTATAACAAATCTTAATTAAAATAATATTTTAAAGCACAAAAACCCATTAAGAATCTAAGATTAAAGGTTAAATGATGGCATAAATATGCACTCATAAGGACATCATCAAAAATTTCTTCTTTTGACCTCATGTATCACTACAAGAAAATATAGTATTAGTGTCCCAATAAATCACACCTAAAATGAGAATATTGATGTTAATGTGTGAAAAAACAACCATCCTCTAAACATGGAAGTTATGACATATTTGCAACAACTTTTGTAGTAGAATCAAATAATGAGAGATAAACCCACACTACTTTGGGTAGTGTCCATGGGTCTAACTTCGCTAAAAGTTTTAGTTTCAAAAGAGTATTAGGTACTATTAAAATTAATACTATTTATAGTGTCGGTCTAGTTTTTGTTTGACCATCACACCGTATTTAGTTAATTAATTTTTAAAATATGATGGTTGGAACCCAAGATTCAAAAATGGTTCATGCGAAGCAAACACAAAACAAAAAGTAAAAGGGTACTTGAGAAGCTCTCGAACTATGACACACAAGTTGCATGAGTCACCAAATAAAGTCCATCGCTCGTAGCCTAGACCAACACTTTGTTTCGGTGCTCCTCTCCTGCATTCACTCCATTGAATCCTCCAACAAAAACCCATGTCCATCGTGGACACACTCTCCCACGTGCCCATCGATGCGCTCTCCCCCTTCCTCTCTAGAATACTCTTGAACCTCGTGCGTCTCCTCCACGACCCAAACTCCTCCATCCAGGCTGCCTACGCAAATTCTATCAACACGTTGTCGGCATGGGTAACTTGACAGTTGTTCTCATCCTTCCTGAAGCCACAAGCCACTAGCGAGGGTGCTCTTCACAGAGCATGACTCAACTCACAAGTCATCGTCACGCTCTATCTTGCCTCCACTGTCAACGGGACTCCGAATTTGGCCTCCGAACCATGAGTCTTAAATTTAGGTTAGTGTTCACATGGCAATGTCTTCAAAGACTTTATATTTTCAACTAATCAACCTAGTATTTTTGAAGAATGCTTACCAAAAAGTGTGATCATCTGATCTAACCTTATATCTTACCACCGACATCGAGAACGTTAGGTTAATGTTCACATGGCAATGTCTTCAAAGACTTTCTATTTTCAACTAATCAACCTAGTATTTTTGAAGAATGCTTACCAAAAAGTGTGATCATCTAATCTAACCTTATATCTTACCACCGACATCGAGAATGGAGAACGGAGGAGATGAGAGCTCATGTGTTACTCGAAACGTGAATTCTTCTTTGTGAGAGAGGAGAAAAATGAAATATAAGATAAATAAACAGAAACTATCTTTTTATCTAAATTTTAAATTCTTAGTGTCAAAAAAGTCCATTATAATTTAATTTTAAAAATTAAAAACTTTATTAAATATTAGAGTCGGTCTCACTAACTCTAATGTCAATAAAAATCACTTTAATCTAATTTTTTATTTTCAACCATTCATTAATTAGTAACGTGGTCTCATCATGCTACATTTTCCTTTTTAAATTAAAAATTAAAAGGAAAATTCAAAATTAAATTTTTAGTGTTGTTGGAGCTCCCCAAATCACAATAATAGAAATACTCATATTACATGGGATTTTTCTTGCAAATTTGTTAAGAAAATTTACAAGAAAAAACTTTTTTTTTTCGTTTTTTTTAAGAATTTTAATTGGCAGGTAATTCCTTCGTGGGTAATAATTTCCTACAAAATTATAAAATTTGCAAGTATTTTCTACAAAATTTGTTGCAAAAAGTGTTTTATACAAAATATTTTGCAAGAAAATTGGTAGCAATTTGTTGCAAATTTTTTTTTTCACAATAAAATTTGTAAGTATTTCCTAAAAAAAATTTCGAAACAAAATTTGTATAAAATATGAGTTTTTTAAGTAATGTCAATCTTTTTATTTTTGAAAATTCATTAATTAGTAGTTTCGGTCTCACCAATTCTAATTTTTTTTTTTAATTTTATAATTAATTTGGTTTGTATTTCATACGTTTTGAAATGCTTCCACAAACACAATTAGCAACCCTTAAAAAGGCCGTCACTACTTGTGATAGCTAATTTGTTGGATTCTTGTATTATGTGTAACATAGTCATCGATCACTAATTTTATTGCATACTTTGTTGTTGTAACCATCTTAATTAACATGAATATCCTCGAATACAATCTAACCATTTTTTTCAAGATGGAAATCGTGATTAATGAAGAATGTTAACTTTTCAAGTAGAAGAAGACATAACCAAACTTTACCTATCATTTATGAGGCTTCCACCATCCTTATAACAATAATACTTGTTTCATTCTCTTAAAATGCATATATTTTGTTATAAACTCAACATTTTGTAAACAATTATTTTTAAAAAAAATATTTTATCTAATAAATAAATACAATTTAGCCCAACTTATTAATTGTATTTCATTTAAAGTAAATTTGATTTGAATATAATCAATATATTTTTAAGATGTATTTGAGTTAGATTTTGGTTCATTTTGATCATATTTAACGTTGAGATTATTTTGAAAGTATAAATTATGTATTAGTAATATAATTATTTAATAGACAACATGAAATTTTATGTATTTTAAAATATATATTATAAAATACAGCTTCATTTAAATTCTATACTTATTTTATTTTACAATTTCATTATATATATGCTAAAAGTTATATATATATATATATTCAATTATTTGAGGATTTGAACAGATCAAAACAGTTATAAGTCTCTTTGATGTTCACTCTTATCCTTTCCAAATCATGTTTTTCTCTATAAAAATTGAATATAATTAAGAACATGTTTGAAAGAATTAAACTAGGTTATGTTGGTATTAAACTTTGTTAATTAAATATAACAACTTGTTTGTTTCTATGTGCATCGATTATAGAAGCAAGTGGGTTATATCCACCACACTATATCATTGATTTTGAATTGGACACTATTTTCAATCACTATTATAAACATGACTAAGCTCTTCTACCAAACTTATAAGCTAGAATAAGAGTAAAAGAAACAATGAAGCAACACCAATCCAAAAGAGCATAGCAATTTAGTGGAGAGTGGTGGTTGTGAAGTTCCACTTGTCAAGTAATTAAGATTTATAAATATAATACCATGGATTAATGATTTTCGTGCTTTTATATACAAACATGAGATTAAGGTAACAACTATGTTGGCTCTAATAAAGTTGTCCGATTCTTATAGTGGTGGCACAAATTTATGTCAAATAGTGCTCAATCATCCACACTCTCATAGTTTTGACTCCACAAACCCTAATAAAATACCAAATTTTTGGAGTAGGTCAACTCAATCATAGTGATGGTAGTGTGTACATGTCCTTATCCATTTGTATCATAATTGTATTTCATTAAGAAGGAAAAAAAAAGAAGCAAAAACACTGTGGTTGAATCTTTTATATATATTATTACAACGGAAAAAATATTGTTAACTTGAGATTAAAGACTGATTATAATGATTATATCGATTAAGAAAAGAATGCGTTTTTTTTATTGTTTGTGTACCTACTTTCACTTTGTCTTTTAAAAAATGTACATAGTGAGTGACTGAATAAAGATACACTTATATTTTAATCATGTAGTCTATAACATAAGCTATTATATATGCTTGTCTTTATTTATCGCAGAGAGACCATATATTATGATTCAAGCTTTGAAATGAAACTTGCATTTTATAATTAATATCGTGATTTTTTTTTCTTTTTTAAATTTGTTTCTTCTCTGAGAATATAGTATAATGTTTCTATCATTTATCATTTCTCTAAGAGATACACTATCTTGTTTGGTAGAATAAAAAGGAATGGAGTGGTGGATGAATTTGAAAACAATAAAAATAGATAAAAGAATAAAAAGAAAGTTAAAACTATTTAATCATTTTATCATTATGACGTGATTTTTAATGTTTTGTATTATTTATTTTTGTATTTTTTTTTAATAAATTTTTTATGTCATAATAAATGATCGATATATTTTCATCTATCTGATTAGTTGAAATCTCAAATATAATTCACTTTGAAATTATTTAATTAAAAATGTTAACAAAAGATAATAATTAATAAATAATTTCAAATTTTCTTTTTTCGTTTTTCATTCCTACTCCACAACGAAAACCTTGGTTATTCTTATCACTTTCTCTTTAATTTTCCATCAAACAAAAGAAAGAAAACAACTTCTCTCTGGCCATGTTTAAAACACAGGTATAATGGTTTTTTATTATGAGCGAGAGCAAGAAAATTATATTAGTATTATCACAATACCCGAAATAGATGCTTTGTTAGTTCAATGAACTTTCCCTTGTTAGGACCTTGATCAGTGGAGTGTGTGCCTTAGATATTAATTAATTAATTAATTATAATTAATTAATTAATTAAGAGAAGAAAGCTAATATTATATTTTGCTTATCAGGAAAAAAAAAATAGTTGCAGAGACACCGTGTAAGGAAAGCTAGATAGATATTTATAAATAAAAAATGTCATTTTGATATTTTAATCAATAAAGGAAGTTGGTGTTTCAGATAATTTGCTAGAAAATAACTGAAGTGGAGAACCGAAAATCCAATACATGTACACATTATTATTTATTAAATTTAATTCAAATAGGATTATATATAACGATGATTTGCTCTTTTGTGTCCACATTTCATAATTCAAACTTTACCCTTTATCCTTTATAATATAGTTATTTATTAAATTTTTAAAAATTAACGGTTATTTTTACAAATTTTTATAAAACTATTTATTTATGTCTTTCTTCTTTTTTTTCTCCTATTCATCAACAGTTATTTTCTTATATCTTCTCCATACATTTAACTTTATTTTTTATAAATATAATTTTATTTTTTTATTAACTTAATAATATTATAATATCATCAACTACTAATATAATATCATGCATATTCAAAAAATATGTACACACAGACGCGATAGGATCTATATATATATATATATATATATATATATATATATATATATATATATATATATATATATATATATATATATATATATATATAAAAATATAAAAAAATTTAAAAAAAATATAATATATATAAAATAAATATTGTTTTTTTATAAATAAAAAAAAAATATATAT
>Ga0099822_1003874_pt1 | contig 19328 bp, 7 predicted proteins | sample CowpeawhiteBW_FD_76839 | JGI IMG/M metagenome (GOLD analysis project Ga0099822, IMG submission 76839) | Root nodule microbial communities of legume samples collected from California USA - Cow pea white BW | ecosystem: Host-associated > Plants > Roots > Nodule | place: USA: California | collected...
ATATATATATATATATATATATATATATATATATATATATATATATATATATATATATATACACACACACACTAAGGTCACATAAAAGTCCTACAAGTTGCAAACTTCTTTTTCCAAATATTTAACACATACTACGTAAGATTCGAACTAAAAACTATTTATTAAGGTAAAATATTATTAGAAATTTTTTTTTATCAGCAAAAAATGAATTAAAATTAAAAAAGTACTTAAGGAGTGCTCTAACCTCTATACAAAAAGTTATCCTGTATACATTGATGTATTAATATGGCATTATAGCACTAGCTAAACACATATCTGCCAAACCTAAAAAATGACAATGGAAAACTACTTGAAATCCTCAAAGCAAACCAAATATATGCATTTTTAACATGAAATTCTAACTTGTTTCCTCACACCAGCTCAGAAGCGCATACTCATTATTGTCATCCAAGCTCCTTTATACAGCATCCATATTTAAAGCAGTTCAAATATATGCATTATACTCGCCAAAACACCAAAACAGTGGTCAGGACTAAAGTACTTTTGTCTTTGTTGTAGTACCTGCAACCGTTCCTTTGCTACACTTATTTCTACATATTTCACTGCATCTTTAAGAAACAACTTCTCACATAATACAGAATGTGCAATTGTGAGCCAAGATAACTATTATATTATCGTAGAATATCTCTATTATTAGAGAATCTATAACTTGTGTTCACGTAAATATCAATCAAAAGTGTTGGTGTATTTTTATTACAACACTAAATGTGAGTTTTATAAAAAAAACAAATAAAAAGATGGTGTTCAATTAAATTTGTTCATTTCATAAAACACAAACTCAAAATTGCAAATTGCAATATAGAACAGTTGTGCTCTGTGTATAAGGAAAACAATAGGTTAAATAGTATTCATTTCCCAATTTGTTAGTAATAACATGATTTTAGTTGCAAATTACTTTACATTTTAAAAATGTAACCAAAATCAGTTTTATAAATGCTCACCTAAACACACATAGCAAAAGTCTAAAGTAAACATTTTTGCGCGTAGATATATGTACATTATTTAATAGTTAGAAAGAATAATAATTTATGTTAAACTCAATAAAGATTCGATCAAGATATTTTAACTCACAAAAAAATGTTATTCACATTGCATTTTAAGTGTATAATAAAAAAATTGATTCATTAAAGATTCTTATAATTTATTTTAAAAATAATTGAATTAATTTAACATAATTAAGGCTATCCTAAATGAACTCAGGCTAAAAGTTAAGAAAGAAAATAAAATTTAGCCACACATATAATTAAACTCTAGTTAATATAGATACTATTAAATATTTAGACTAGATTTGAGTTAAATATTTTCATAATATTTTTCTTAAGGATAATACCAGAATTTATCTCACACTACCTTTCACTTTCCTTTACTATGTCTTTTTAGAAATATAAAAATTATATTTTGTTAAAAATATTTTACTCCTATAAAAATTGTTAATCGGTGAAAAACCTTGTTAAGAGTTAGTCCTGGATTATCAAGACCTCAGTGAAGATTAAGCATTCTAATGATCTATTGTGAGTGTCAAGAAAATGCTTTAGTCTCTTATCAAAATCAATCGCTATTTAAGTTACTAAACTATAATATTTTTTAAAAGTCAATTATTGATTTAATTAGTGACTAATTGTCATATCATTGATATAGAAAAATGGTTCTGTCCATAGATCATTGAGCAGACATAACATTAATAGGACATAAACTAAAACCACATATAGAGGACATATAGAATCAAAAACCTTAGGTTTAAGAGTATTATTTCTTATAATATGTTCAACGTACACTTTTACTTGAATTTTAGTCCATTCATATTGTTACATATCCTTCTTAAGCTAAGTACTTATACTTCCATTCATCATTGAATAACACGTTTGTCTAATCTTTTTTTAAGAAGATCGTGGTTCACATAATGAGATACTTCATGAACTTCCATTACAAATACTTTTGATACATGAGATATATTGTACTTGTATGAATTGATATTTGGTTCTGATATCATTAGTGGATCTTTGGTTCTGATACCACTAGTGGATCTTTTTTTGTGAAAATTTCAAGAGTGACACATAACACTAATGAGAGATGATCTCAACCCACATAAGAAATTAACACTATCCCAACCTACAACACAATGTATTTATGAGTCTTTTCTCTTACAAGGTATTCAGCTTTATAATATTTATTTGATATACACATTTAAATTTTTAATATGTAGGGAATATACATTTTATTGCTATTTTTAAATTATCAATATTACTTATAGGTTAATTTTGATCAATGTTTATGATAAAAAATATGATTGCGATTTTAGTCAATGTTTTTTTTCTCTAAATTGATTGAAAATTTTATTGCAAAATTAGAAAATTAATAAAATTTTTGGTTATAAACTTTGTTGTAAAATATTTGTCAGTACTAATAATTTTAGTTGTTATTTTAATTATTATCATTGATGATATTTTAGTTTTAAAATGATAAGATTTTTTACCGGTTAATATAAATGCAAAATTAGTAAGATATACACCAATGAATAAAATGACTTTTAGTTTTTAAATATATCCATATTATTTCATTTAAAATTATATCACTATAATAAAAAAGAATTGTTACGTCAATATAACGAATTTGCTAACTATTATGCCACAACTTTATTTTTTTAGGTAACTGATTATCAGCATTTTAAGTAAAATAATTATTATAATATAAATGGAAAATATATAAAAAGAGTTAGTGACTCAGAGAACAATGAATTTGGACGTCGTATACTAACAAAAAAAAAGAAGAAGAAGAAAATCAATCCAAGTTTCGTATGGTAAAATAGGAAAAAAATTATTTTGACCACTATATTAATTATAAAAAAAGATAAAATATTTTGATGCTAGTTCTTAAATCCTACACAGGTCTTGTAATAATTTTAAGTATCATGAATATTATTTCAATAATTTTTAAATAAATAAATGAAGTTATCTTTTAATAATTCCTCACACACACTTTTCTCACAAATCTCTTCCCTTAGAGTTCTGTTTGACACTCCGTTGCAAGCTTTTAATTTCATGTTCAACGTGTTTTATATTGTGTATTTTCCCTCTAATCATTCTACTTTGTCTTAATTTTTTGTTTTTATTTATTTAATTTATTTACTTTTATATGTTTCAATATCATATTATGCTGATTTAGTATTTATTTTGCTGAAGGGATGGAGTTAGTTTTCCTTTGAGATATATTTTAAAATTTTAATTAGTTAACTGAGTGATTATTTTATTAGTAGATGTCTTGTTATTTACTCTTATTATCATATATGGTTGCTTAATATTTGGTCATGATTCAATTGTGTAGTTAGTTTATGTAAAATTTCTTGATTAATTTATAGAATGATTTATTAAACTTATTTATATGATTATATCTCGCTTAATATTTTTTATAGAATTTTACGTTAATGAATTTAAATAAGAAGGTCTATCGATATATTTAAACAAAAAATAACTAAGAAGATTTTATTTTTACAATTTTTATATTAATTACTTACTAATTATCATCGATGCAGGTTTTGCATCAGCCTGTGGCTTCCAATATTTTTTGGGTTAAATAATTAACTGTTATGTATAAAAAATCGTAGATGTTAGATATGGTAAAAGATGAACTCATGGCCCAATAGTTTATAAAAGGGCTATGATAGATTTTTTCTTTTTATCAGAGTTATCAATTATGAATAATTAATATAATTAACTGAGATTTAGGTGGAAATAATCAAACAATAAAAATAAAAGTTGTTCCTTTTTTTAGGTGGAAATAATCAAACCCTGAACAATAAAATTTAGATTTTAGACCAGTATTTATTAATTAGTAAAATAAGTTTACTGATAATATAAAATTATAATTTTTTTTGCAAGTATTTAATCTCGCTGTTAGAAAAGTCTATTCTTTTCAGGATTTGTCGTCAAATTGCTGGTCAACTCTTCAACAGAAATTCATCATTTCTTAGCATCAATTAATTGAAACACATTTTTCATAAATGCTGAAATCTCATTACAAATTAATAAGGTAAGCACTTTGACAATTGACTCGTGTATTTTATATTAAAAGATATATATTTCAAATCCCAAATAAATTGTTTCCTTCATGAAATTAATACCATCCATTTTCTCTGTTGTAAGAAAAATAAATAAATACGACCGAGAAACAAAAGTGAATAAAAAAGAAAAATTTGACACAAACTATACAACGCATGCACAGTCACTCTCAGAATCCCTTTGAATTCCTCCACCGCCATGGCCATGAACTCGACCAAGTCCAACAACTTTAGCACCACCCTCTTCCCTCTCTTGGCTTCAAACGCAGTGCAAAAAAGCGAAGCTTTAACGGTGAAAGGAATGAGCCAACTTGGGTTGAACCAAAGGGTCAAGAGTCTCAGAAAAATCTCATTGGCCACGAAAAGAAGACCAGTGATGTTTCATGGCGGACTTAGCGCCGCTGAAAAAGGGAAGGGAAAAGAGGTTCTGAGGGCTCACTTTTCGGGTCTGTCACCAACCTCACTACGTGTTGATGGTGGCGACACTGAGAGCATCTTAAGAGCGAGTAAGATAGTGAGAGAAAAACTGGAGCATGCAGTTTGCAACACTCGCACTCAGGAGAGTAATAAGAAAGCCAAGGAAATGCTGCAAGCCAAACTCCTCTCTGCTTCAGCATTCACTTCTGAAAGTGATTCTGTTGGTGAAACTTCGTCAACACAACTAGCGATTATTGCACCAACCCAAAGGGGAAGTTTTATGAACCATTTTGCTTATCCCTTTCCCAACTGTAGCAGTTCCCATTTGTCGCAGGCAGACACTGAGGTTGATAAAAGCATTACCCTTTGTGCAACTCCATTGAGTGTTTGTTTTCCCCACGAAAGCGTTTATGGGGCGAAGAAGACGAGAAACAGAAGCGTGGGTGAAGCGGTTGAGGATGTTTGTGGCGGCAGGGACGATGAGAGCGAATACGATGGTCGGATGCACAGCAATCCGTACAAGAAGAACGGGCCGTACACGTGTCCGAAGTGCGGGTGCGTGTTTGAGACGTCGCAGCGGTTTGCGGCGCACGTGAGTTCGAGGCACTACAGGTACGAGACGAAGAGTGAGAGGAAGAAGAGAATGATGGCGAAAATACGGAGGAGGAGTCTGCGTCTTGAATGGGAAAACGGTGCACTCACTGTTGTTGCTGACGATGCTCCCAGAACAAATAGCAGTGTCTTTGGTTTTGCAGGAAACAATACCAACGTTGCTCCTGCTACTGCTCCTGTTGAAGTGAAGATTGAAAATGAGAGTGGTGTGAGGCTTCAGCTTGCTCCTCCTCCTGGGTGGTCAAAAGTAACTGCTGCTACACCACAATCTGCTGGAGCTGTCAGAATAAAAATGGAGCCATTAGACAATTGAGTCCAATGCTTTGTTTAATTGTTATTCACAGGATCAGGAGCAGTTTGCACTGTTTGCGTTTTCTGTTTCAATAAATACTGGATTGTGACATTGTTGTTTGATTTTTATCTGCAGTATAGTATTCTAAACTCTAAAATCATTTGTTCATTGTTTATCACAATGGATTGTGGAAAACTGGTCCGTGTTGATATTGTCATTCCCTGCGGTGGTTCATGAACGGAGACCCATTTGTAATTCTTCTCGCGAAACTTCGTCGAAATCTTTTTTAAATCATTGTTCTTTCAATAGAAAGTTGTCTTTTTCGGAGACTTATTTAATGAAAAATATATTTTAAATTATGTAATCTACAATATAAATTTGTATTCGGAATTATATTTTGGAATATAAATTGTTTTTAAATTGCATAATCTGTAATACTGTAATACATTTGTATTCAGGATCCCGTAATTGTATATACATGTTTTGAGTTGTTATTCAAAATTGTATTCTGTAATTATACATTATAAAATATAAAAATATTAATGTTTAACATTTTGGATTGTTAATCATTTGAAAAATTGTTTAAACTTATGGTAGTACAGGTTGAAATTATGAGGGTGCAGGAAAAAATTGCCCCAAAGTTAATTTGAAGTCCAAAACCTAAAAAAACCCTAAATCTAACAGATTTTGCTTTCGGCACCCCATGATATTTGAAACACCTGTTTTACATGGATTTTTATTTCAAATGGTATTCTCTTGAAAGAAGTTGTGTCGTGCTGTTGGGTGAAAGTCGGAAGAGAAGTACTCCAGAAGTTGCAGTGGTGGCCATGGTGATGTTTCCAAATCACTTAGGCTAGGATAGACGGAAAAGGTATGACGGGTTTTTTTTCTTTTTAAGTTTTAGCGTAAAGAATTATTCATCGGAAATCAGAGTCTGAAAAACAAATTCCTTCTGAACATTAAGGTAAAATTAAAAAAAATATATAAAGAAAAAAAATTCCTTTATATATGATATAAATAATCTATAATGACCACAAAATATAAATCTGAGAATAGTATTTATTTCTCTTTCTGACCTCAATTTTTTAGTAAACAAAAATTGACAACATAAATAAGTTATGATAACTTTACCAATAATTGTTACAATAATAAAAAAAAGGTATTTTGGACTGGTGCATAATTAAAAAGATTTTTTATTCAAAATTATTATTGGATACGGCTTTATGCACGCTTCGTTTTATTATGTAGCTAGCATATAGTTCGTTACAAATATTTCACATAATTTAAATGCAGGTTTATTCAGTACAAATAAGCTTTGTACTGTGATAGCTGATTGGGTGGCAAAATGAGAAACAATAAATAGAATTTTCGAACAAGGAAACATGTTGAATATATTGTGACTTGCAAATACTCAAAAATAGGGAAAACAAAACAAGCACGAATAGAAAACAGTTTAATGACATATTTTACTAAAGCATGCCATGCAGGGAAATAAGTAAACTGGAATACAAGGAAATTCAAAACTGATATTGCATACATTAAACCCAAAGCTAGATCAAACGATTACATAATTGATGATACAACTATTCACAATGCTGGCCTACAGAAAATCTATACTTCCTACAAGAAGAATTACTAACGCTCACCCTCTCCAGGAAATCTAAAAGGCATCATTTATAGTAGTATCTGGATCAGGAACAAGGCATGAACTAAATACACAACTATATCCCGGTATTTGGATTGTTCCCAGCTAGAATTAGAGAAATTTCTAACCCTCGGCTAAAAGCTTGGTTAAACATGAGGCGAGTTTGGAATGTTGATACAAAAGGGAACCACGAAAAGAATGCAATGGGTACAAAGATGAGCATTCCCATACCAGCGTCATACAGTCGAGCAATTGATCGAACAGATTTCCATAGTCCTAGCTTCTTCATCAGAGGCTTCCATGCAGCAGCAATCTAAAATCAAAAATCAAAATTAAAAGGTCAGAGTGGAATTTATCCTCCTGCTTCGGTGTCAGCTTGACCACACCAAACTCATGTTGCACTTTCATTTATTTTTGGTTTCCACTTTTAGCTGATATGTTTTCACTCATTAAAAAAAGAGAAAAATTTGACCACATGACATTTTCTCGTTTAACTCACTGCTTGCAGTTAAACGCAATACAAATTTGATCATAAGAATCAAACTCCAGAGAAAGCAGTTGGAAAGCTACTTTAATTGGCTTATCAGGTTTATTCTAAGTGTCTTAGAGAGGCCTATCAACAAAGAAAGGTTGAGTGCAGCAGCTTCGAAGTTAATTTTCCTATGGAGCTGAGATACTACCATGACTGCAAATATTACTACTAATGCAGATCTTATCAAACCAGTTCTGTGAAATTAAGCTTTAAGCATAAATTCAAATGTTGCATCAGAGCTTATTCTATATCTATGGTTGGACCACCTGTAATGTGGACACCCCAAGCCAGTTGCAGCCTATAAGAGTTGGTGGCTGATGCTTTAAAAAGGGCCAACACTGGAGGGGTTTGACAGAGAATCTGAGAGAAGCATCCTAAGGTGCAGCCTAGGTGATGTTAACCCTCAAATGGTGTTCAAATCCTATTATTGACTCGACATATACGATAGTCCTTTTAAAGCCAAGAAAGTCCCTATCTTATAATCCGTTTTTATTATATTGAATTAAGCGCAAAGCCAAAATATTAAGACAACCAAATTGTGTAAAATAACAAATAATAGGATATAGATTAGAGGAAAAGAAAACTCACAGATAGAATTCCCCATCCAGTAGGAATGAAAGCCAACATAGAAGCAAATATGTCAGGTAAAGACAGCTCAGTCAATATAACTGCTACAACCAAACCAGCCAGTGCTAACAGAAGGGAGACTCCTTGTATAAACCGCAAAAGAAGCTGGAAATTGACTGATATCTTCTGGCTGAATGTGAACACCTATGTGCAAGAATAGAAATAGGCATGAAGATGCAAAATTAACATGTAAAGTTAAATGAAAGTCAACACAATGCCTATTTTTCACCTTGAAAAGAATTATGAGTACTGCCAGAACTACCCACGAAAGTCCATAAACCTGTACAAAATGTGAACATAAGCAGTCAGTTCACAAGCCAGTTATCTACTGGACCCTTCTATTCAAATAGGACCTTCTAAGCTTCGAATCAAAGTATAGAAAGAAGAAAGTAAAATATATATTCATTAATCAAGTATTATTTTATAATCAATATATTCTAGAAAAAAATTTATTTTATTATTGGTCATGAATCTCTATTCACAATATGTTTCAATTATTGATTCAGAAAGCTAGCCTTCCCCAATTCATGATTTTTATCACGACCCAGGCATAGAGCACATTCGACATGATTAATATTTCTATCCGATCCTTCTAGCGGAGATGGCAACCTTGTAGATCTTGCTGATCGAGGGCTCCACCACAAGGCAGAGAAAAGTGAAGGCAAAAATTTGGGGATCGACAGCTTTGCCAAGGGAGAACTTGGCACCGCAGTGAGGCTCTAGAGCATCAAAAAGTGAGGTCACCATTCAACTTCAACTCCGAAACCATGTGCGTAGAACGTGCACTGCTGCCAGAGCTTCTGGCAACAATGAATGATGGCTGACAACTGAGGAGAGTCAGTAAAAGAATGTAATGTGGAAAATGTGGTGCATTCGATTATAGTCAGTAAAAGGAATAAAGGGTTTGACAATTTTCGACAGATAAAGTCAGCTGAAAACTGTCTAGAAATGATGGGAAATACCAAGATTGCAGTACTAACTGTATAGCAAAAGCAATGTATAGACAATAAAATCTACTACATCCTAATAGGACAAGGAGGATCTCGAACTGCTGTTCATCAACTAAACAAACATTTTCCCACAGCTAAAGCTTACTAACCTCTAACAACTTGTCTTAGAAAGTGATTTTGAACTTAACATCATAAAACTGACTTCTAAGGTAATGTTTATACTCACTTATATACATAATTTGATCATATCTCTAGTTAATATAAGATCTCTAGAACCTTAATTCACTCAAGATTTTTAGAGGGCTTTTTAAGGACCCTTCTCATGTTCTGCTATTTATATTGATTAAGAATTGATATAATAAAGAGATGGAGGGTCAAGAGACTATCTTACACTGCTAGCTACAAAACTAGAAACAATAATTAGAGATAACCCAACACACAACTCCCTACTTTAGGCCTAATAACTACACTAACATAAGTGGACCTAATAATTATTCCAACACTTTCCTTCAAGTTGTAGCATACAAATTATATGTACCAAACTTGGAACAAATAATCTCAATCCAAGGTCCCTTTAAAGATTTGGTCAACACATCTAACAAACTCGGTACATATTTTTTTCGCCAACAACTTTTTACGAACAAAATGACAATCAATTTCTATGTTTAGTTATCTCGTGAAACACTAAATTTGATGCAATGTGGAGAGTAGCTTGATTATTGTAATACATATTCATAGTCTGGATATCAGAAAAGTTAAGCTCTTGAAGGAACTGCTTTATCCATATAAGTTCACAAGTTAGTGATGCCATTACCCTATATTCAGCTTCAACTATCGGGTCACTACATTTTGCTTCTTACTTTTTCATGAAATAATGTTTTCTCAAAAAAAAAAAACACTATATTCAGTAATAGACCGTCTATCAATAGACGAACTTGCCCAATCTGCACCATAGTATTCAAAGACCTGAATGCTTCATTTATCTTCATATAACAACCCTTGCCCGAGAGCTTTTTTGAGGTACCTTAGAATGCGAATCATAACATTCCAATGGCCAAGCCATGGACCTTGCATGAACTGATTAAAAAAAGAAAGGTTAAGGAACAAAAGTTGTAGCCACCCTCTTTGAGATATACTAGTACTCACATTTATAGACGTATACATCAGCTGAGATGAAACTCTGACTTTTGGCTATTTATAATTTTAAGTTGGTATTTGAACAGGTCAACCCCACTATATTCAAAATTTTCTGGTAAAATGAAGTCACTCAGCACCGGAGAGCGAAATAACATCCCACATCATAACTTATTCCGTTTTTATTATTTATTATGAATTTATCTTTATTAAAAGGCTAAATCCTTATTTCATCCTAATTTTTGTTTCAATTATTCAATTTGGTCCATTATTTTTTTTGTTGAAAGGTGTTATCGTTAATTTAACAGAAAGAACCTAATTCAATCATTTTAATAAAAATTAGGACTATGTCAGTTAGTTAACGTCAATCTAACAGAAAAGACCTAATTGAGGGAAGTGTTGAAATAAGTGATATTATTTTGTTTTAAAGCTTTTATAAAAACATAATATATTATACATCAGCTGAGATGAAACTCAAGTATATATGGACAAAAATCAGCCATAATAGATAATTTGTTCACTTAATATTATTGTCGAAATGATAGAGGATTCTCTAATTCTAGAAACCCTATGAATCACATTTTATATTAAACAGAAGAGAAACGAATTCAAAAATAGAAGTGTTGTGGAGTAGTTACAGATATTAAGCATTTGATCAATGTGTAATTAGGTATTAACTCAATTATAACTAGTTCGGTAATTTGAATTTAGTTAGAGATTACCTAGGATTATAAAACATGTGAGCAGTGTAAGTAAAGACCTGTGTACACTAATTACTAATTATTCACATAACTTGCAGCATAAAATCTGGAAACGAACAAAAAAAAAAAAAAACCAGTATTTCTGTAAAAGGAAGGAAACACAAAATGAAACAAAAAACATGTAATACCGTCAGTGAAGTGCTAGTTCCTTTCACGTTAAGCTTGTAAACAATGCCATACTGAAAGATGAAAAATCTGAGACTCAAAACAGTTTCTGCTATCCTTGAACCCAAGCTCCTGATATGAGACTGTAGACGAAATAATTAATGAATATTGAGACAGATATTTGAATAAAATGAATAAGCAATGTTGAAAGCATTGACAGAAAATTTAGGATCAACTTTGGGAACAACAGAAGTGTCATGAAATTCAGATATCCTCACATGATTTTATGAACTTGAGTAATCACCAAAAAGTACTGAGATGCCAGATGTAAGAATACTAAACTTGAAAGATATGGTGCATCTTGCTGTAATAATCTAATAATAAATGTTCACCACAATCTTGTATTAAATCCATAATACATTGCAGCAGTTCTTGCTCATTCAATTATCCATATCCTTTATCTTGGAAAAGGAGTGAATGGCAGTTCAAGAACTAACTTGATCTGCTGCTGCAAATTAATCAAATTATATAATAATTTATCTTGTAGATTTTTCATTCAATTATCCATATCCTTTATCTTGGAAAAGGAGTGAATGACAGTTCAAGAACTAACTTGATCTTACTGCTGCAAATCAATCAAAATTATATAATAATTTATCTTGTAGATTTTGCTCGTTTCATTCATTAATAAATGTCCACCACAATCCCATATGCCACAAAGTAGGTCTTGTTCGTGTGCATTAAAATAGAGAGGAAAACGGAATGCCCACTCCAGGGATCAACTTTATCTTACTGCTGAACATTAATTATATCATTGAACAGCTTATTTGGTAGTAATTACTCATTTCTTCCAACAATAGAAGTCCAACTCAATCTTGCATCGAATCCATGATGCATCACATCAGTCCTTGCTCATGCACATGAAAATAGAGAAGCAAAAGCCCCTTTGATTACCCATTCCAAGACTGTTATCTTGAGGAAGAGGGAATGTCAACTGCTGCAAATTTGCCTATATAAATTAGAATACACAACTTAGGAAATGTTTATGCTGATTACCAGTTCTTCTTCCCACCATGCTTCCCAGCTTTCTTCTCCCTTAACACCGATTCCACCTCTGTATAGTAGCCAATTTGTCCAATCTCGAAAGTCTTCCACCACCCTAAAAGGAACACCATGATGGAAATTAATTAATTATGAGACATGCCTGACAGAGTACGAAGATAATACTTACTTCTGCCATTCAAATCCAGATGGGTTGAATAAATATGGTGCAAACAACCAGGATAGAGCCATAAACCAACTGCTTATGCTCAGAAGAATATACGAGAGTGCACCACCTTCATTATAGCCATATGCAAGATAAACTATCAACAAAAGTGCCACCTCCAACCTGAAGACAAAATATATGAATACATTTGTCACATATATCAGGGAAAGGAACAAATTGATGCAATCTAAATGAGAATAACTTCATACATACTAGATGGAAAAAGTATTGGACTATCCTAATATCTATAATAATGAGTAAATGAATGCATGCAAGAAGTTCTAAAACCATCAGCCCAAAAAGTCTGTTAGCAGCAGTGAAATTTTGTTCACCTTTTTTAAACCTTCCAATTACATATATATAGAAATCTAACTATAGTATCAACACAATAAGAATTCATTAGATTCTAAATTCAGAGAATCCCTATTTTTCTCCAAATCCCTCCATTCCCAATTCCTGAGTTTTCTGTGAAATTCTATCACTGTATAAAAGCTAGTTACCGATACCAAGTCATGAATTCCACTCAAAACGTTTACACGCCAGAGAATTCAGCAAGAAAAGGAGTTATTTCTCAATTCAATATTTTAAACGTTTTGGTTTATTTTACAATTGTCTATTCATTTCTAATTAATCAGGAACATTTAGCCTTTGTCGCCTTTTCCTTCTTTTCTAGTTTTCTCTTTTGTATTTTCATGGCTCCCATGAGGAGCTAAATATCATATCTATTCTAAAGGATAATAATTAGAGATGAATAAACTTTTTTTTTTGCTGAAATTAGGTCCCACTACAGATTAACAGCAAGGAGCTCTCATTCAGTTAAAAATATGTTCTCTGGATCAATGTAATTAACAAACTCCTTAGATAGTGGCGTGGTTTCACCTAAGATCATCTTGAAGTGATACTAAAAGGATTCCCCTGGACACACAAAAAAATCAGGGTCTATCAGGTAGAACACAGTACTAATCAAACTACAGTGACACAAGTCATTATGCAATTCCTACTTATGGTGCTTCATTGGAAGATTCTCTCAATATGTTCTAACCAAGGTTTCTGGTATGTCCCGCCCTGGAACAGGACAACCTCCTACTACAATTTTTTCTCCACCAAATTATCAAAACGAGCAGAAAGCAACAAACATAGAAGCCCCTTTCAAAAAGTAACAAAGAAACCAAATGCAGACATATTACTTTAAATTTTACGCCCTTTGAAATTCCTTATCAGAGTTAGGAATCTAATGATGAGTTAAGCCGATAACTTAGTAAGAGAATAAAAAGAGATATGAAAATAATTTGGAGAAAAACTTAATGTTTTACGGTGACTTTGAGAGTAGAGTCTTTAATTAGGGAAACAGAAGCCTCACCCTTTAACAAAATGACTACGAGAGTAGAGTCTGTAGTTCTCTGAAAATTTGATATGGCGGACAACAAACCCACGGCCAGTAGCTTGATACTGTTGACAAATTAACGGATTAAGAGTTGAGAGGATAAGTACAGAAAGATACGTCATAGAGTAGGTAGACAAACCCTTGCACCACCATGAAGAATGGTCCGACCAAAATAATGTGTTCTTGTACCCAAGGAAAAAGTGAAAAAGACAGTGCATAGCTGAAACTGCATTGTGACAAAACTCACAATGGCCTGCAGACCAATAAAAATGAGTGTACTTCAAATAATTTGTTTGTAGAGCATTAAATATACAAGACAGAGAGAAAGAAACATTAATTTATTAACTGAATTTATAGTGAAAAGCCTAAAAATGCAAGATGACAGTCAAACACCAATTTTACTGCTTTTCAAGAATAACACAATTGGCTACACATTTTCTGATTACCTAAACTTGCAGATGCAACCAAGAGACGTGTGTGTACATGCCAACTTCTCAAATATTGATACTGTTCCTAATATCAACTATCTTGTATGACTGGAATTCTTGGGTGACAGCCATTAAATTAAGGAAAGGGACACACACTTACCCTCAAGAAACCTTGCTCAAGAATGAAGCCCAAAACCATTGGCACAGCAGTGAAGATACCAATTTGAAAGAGAAATTGTGTATTTAAAGCGGCACTCAGTGCAGTGTTCTTAGTTATCGCAGCCCTTTCTGCAATGGTTTCGCCAACACCAGATAGTGCCTGGAAATAGAGTGCAATTGTGGCTATAAGTATACACAGTACACAAATTGTGAAAATTAATTATAAGTTCAATGATTGTTACAAATAATCTGACTGAAACAAGACAAAATTCCAAAAAATAACAGAACCAATCCACTGATAACAGTAAAAAACTGAAATGAAACCATGTCCAACTCTTGCAGACGTGAATCTGATGTGAACAAAAAACATTTGGCTCTAGAACTATAAAATTTTGAACAAAAAGAAAAAGATAATCATAACACAAGAAACCATAGATAAGTACCATGAACGTTTTACACAATCCAACTTACCAGATAGGCTTTCCCATATAGAAAGGCATACACAGTCAGCACTGTCAGCTGCAGCATCAGAAAGACACAAAGTCATCAAGTGAAGAAGCTATGTTATAAATATATGTATATGCTAGGGATTCCAAAACTGTATTGTGTGGAATATTTCTATTAGAAGCGGAGTTTAAGCCTAACTCAACCCTACAAAACCGACATGTAATGTGAGGATTGCATTTACTTATATATTGTGAATTAGCCTTATCTCTAGTTGATGTGAGACTCCCAACTCATCCCCTCACGCCAAGTATATTCATCTCGTGCGTGGCACTAGAAATTAGTGAGTGGTCTGTTAACGGCCTGATAGCAGGTGGAACAGAATATCCAAGAAATCTCGTTAGGATCAACTTTTTTTTTTTAAACAATGACTCTGATATCATGTTAGAAGTGGAGTTTAAGCCTAATTCAACCTCATAAGCCGGTTTTGTGGGATTAAGTTAGGCTTAAATTCACTTCTAAAAATTTCCATGACATGTGTCAGTGTTAATGTAAAGTATGGCTGGGTTCTCTCATTCTCAATGGTAAACAAAACCAGTTGCAGCTGCCATTGCTTCTACATACAACACACATTACCACCAAGCCTTGCTCTATCAAAAGTTTTGATTCAAAACCCATGTTCTCAATGAAACTACTTAAGTATCTTTCACTTGCAAGGTCATTTTAAATTCAGCAGTTATTCCTAGACCCTTTAATTTGAATTTGATAATCCATTTTACTCATGTTTTTGACAAAAGAGAAACTATTGCTTTCTTTTCTTTTTTCTACAAAAGAACCTCAAGCATATTCCTGTCATCTTCTCCTTGATAGGCTACTCCATCTCAATATTATAATTTCTTCTACCCTTGTATTTTTTCCAACAAGTTGGTACTCCATTGTTTGTTGTGTTGTTTAGGGTGGATTCACATACTTACTAATTCAAACAACAAAAAATAAATGACACATAAGTGGCCATACCATGGTACAAAAGTAGTATCCAACTGTGGTAAAATAAAAAGACATCATCCGGAAAAAATCAAAAAGCTGCCCGAGTCTGTATACATCACGGCTGAGAACCTGTTCACCGTTACCACCTGAAACTTTTCCTTCAAATAGTGCAATCTGATTGAGCCCAACATCTCTTCCCTTACCAACCTGCAAATTTACTATTAGAAAATGATTTGTTGTATAGGCAACATGAAATGACAAGGCTCACCTGAATATATTCATGATGTGTAATATTTCCCTGACGTAAGGTTGAATTGAATCCTGTGAATTCAAAAGAACATAAAAAAAGTGTAGCAAAGGCAAAACAAGGGAAAATGAAAACGCCATTTCAAAGAGTACACACTAAGACCTAAAGCTAAAATACATACAAGTAAATAAGCAAATCCTGATAAAACTTCAAAGTAAACTGTATTACACATCATAAATGATTAAAATAGTAAATATGTTGCTGAGTTTATGTGAGCTATTCATGCCATCGAGTATGTTAAAAGTACCAGATTTAGAAGACTCTGGATGAAATGTGATTCAATTTTGGTTTGTCAAACTTTCTCTCATGAAGAGGTTGTGCCGTTGTGTATAACACGTTAGAGGAAATATGTAAAGTTTTGTAGTGGTATTGGTTTTAATGTGTCACATTTTTCAGGAAGGAAATCAGACGAATTCAAGCCTATCTTCAAGGGAAGTGTTTAAATGAAATACGATTACATCAACTTTTATAAGTTTGGACTTTTATCATAATAGGTTTATTTTCCTATGTATATAGTTAGATTGTGAATAGCTTTATAGATGGCTTTTATTTTGTTCATGAGTTTTAGTTTGGCCACCCATGGGTTCTGTTTATCTTTTCTTTTTTTGTTTATTAATATTTTCATGTCATGGCATGTGATAGATGTAAATTGTCAACATAGCTGAGATATCAAGGAGAATAGTGATGCCTAGTTACAAGTTATAAAAATTTACAAATTCTAAATATAAAACAGAACATATTTTAATGCAATTTCAATCAGTTACTGTCTAAGTACAATGAACCATGTAATCCATAATATATTAATACAATGACCCTCATCACTAGGAACCTTGGGAGTACACTAGTTCTTTTAAATTAATGCATTGAGAAAATTTGACATTTTGACCATTTCCCGAAAATGCCAAAGTTCAATGATGCAGTAGTCATACCAGAATAGATGTCTTCACTAATGTTGATAACACGGGAAGCCTTGCTGATACCACCACGGGTTATGTGAAAAATTCTATCAAATACGTCAGGATGCCCATAGTGCATGCGAACCCTGAATAGAATTGCCGTACTTAGTTTGATTCTTGACAAGAAAAATAATTATTTAATTTCAAATGTGCTTACTTCAATGGACTTGCTAAAACCCGCTGCCCCAAAGTCACAAAACTAGTTTCTTGATTGGACATAAATGATGCCAAAGATGAGACACTGCATCATTAACAGAGACATTACACAGAGCTGCAAATGAAACAAAAACCAAGTGTAAAAAGGACACAATCAAAGGATTTAAGTAAAACATACCTTCCAGTAAAGACATGTTCTCTAACACCAAGAATAGTAGGAGGACGAAGCCCGTGGTCAGAATGAAATTCTTCAAGAAGGTTCCTCATCTTTAAAGCCTCCTCAAAATAGTTATCCTATAATAAATTATAAAACGGGTCAAAATAAAGCAACAGCAAAGAACTTGTACATTACCACCACATAGATTCTTATGAATTATGACAATCTATAAGTGAGTGGATTTATACCTAACTCAAAAATCTCCCAAAACTTATATTATGACCCGATTCATGTCAATTGTTTGGACAGGATTTAATATAGACCAATGAAGATAACAATAACAATTAAGTCATCAGACAAGACAAAATGACTTCTAAAATAGGAGGGAACATGCAGTGAGAATACAACACAGATCTGTATGAATCATGACAATCAATTAGGAAAAAATTAGTCAAATACAGATAGCTATTAAAACTGATATGACCTGATTCATGTCAATTGTTTGGACTGCATTTCCACGGGTAAATATAACAGCATGATTTTGATTCTCAGGCTTCCCTTCACCCAATTTGGGATTTCCAGGTAACTTCACAGAGTATATCTCCTGTGACAAAAAAAAAATCAATTAATGGTGTGAAAAATATCAAACCAATTCAATAAAGGGAGGTCCCAAAAGTAAAAGTGAAACCAACTTAAGTAAATATGGCAATGTAATTCAATAATAGATGGTAGCAAAAGTAACATAAGTAGTTATTCTATCCATGCTTTAGTTAAGTCAGTTATCAGGCTAAATTTGCTAACAAGAATACATATAAAAAGTATAAAAGCTTATTGTTATATATAACAAGTATAGAAGAACAGCACCTTGTCTTTCCCATTGATATCAGCTTTCACCAGCTTTGAGTAGTATTCTGTGTTCACTTTTCCCTCTTTTAAAGTTTCGACAACATCAATGAAAGCAACCCGCAGAGCTTCATTTCTAAAATCATTAAATGACAAAAAAAAAAAAGATCCCACACATGACTTGAGCACTCAATGATTAAGAATCAATTAGAAAACAAAATAAACGAAATTTGATCCATATAACTGTTGAACCCACCTTTGCATAAGTAAAGCAATATCAGCAGCCTCAGGCTTTTGCTCTTCTTTCTGCTTACCATATATTTGACATGTCACAACATAAGTGAACTTAAGATCTGCCTGGGCACGTGCCTCAGGGGATAATTCAAAGCCACGTGTATCAGTTACTTCATCACAACCTACTGCAGCCTCCAAATCTAAATTAGAAAAAATAAATAAAAGAAAATTGGTTACAAACATGGTACCATGAGGAAAACATGGTTTGAACGATGAGAGCTTGTATTTCCTTACCTCCGGTTGTTGTCCTCTCCAAATAGGTTTGAAGCATGAGAGCTTTCCTATAATACATCATACCCCGAACTATGCATTCCAAAAAATAAAAAGAAAATGTAGATTATTTTGAAAATTGCTTATCTTAAAGTATGCAAATTAAACACCAAAATCTGACTATTTTATTAAATTTGAACATTCTAAGAAAAATAAGCACAAACAAACTCATTATTTCCTTCATTGTGTTCTTCCCTTTAATGAGTTATCCATTTTAACTCATAAAATGGTGATTTTTTTAATTTTAGATTCCATGTTACGCATCACTATAAACCTTGGGATCCGAGAAAGGTTGATGCCCCAAAATTCAACAATCATATGCAATCACATATAAAGCTATATATAACGGGGAAAAAACATATAAAAAAAAAAAAAACAAGAAAGAAAAAACACAACCAAACCCAAAAAAAAAAAAAAAAAACCCATATAACACAAAAAAAAAAAAAAAACAAAAAAAAAAAAAAAAAAAAAAAAAAAAAAAAAAAAA
>Ga0099822_1003876_pt1 | contig 19324 bp, 9 predicted proteins | sample CowpeawhiteBW_FD_76839 | JGI IMG/M metagenome (GOLD analysis project Ga0099822, IMG submission 76839) | Root nodule microbial communities of legume samples collected from California USA - Cow pea white BW | ecosystem: Host-associated > Plants > Roots > Nodule | place: USA: California | collected...
AAAAAAAAAAAAAAAATAAAAAAAAAAAATAAAAAAAAAAAAAAAAAAAAAAAAAAAAAAAAAAAAAAAAAAAAAAAAAAAATTGGGGGGGGGGGGGGGGGGGGCATGGCTCCTGCCCCCAAAATCACCTGCCACTAGTTGAAAGCTAGTTGAAAGCTCCTTCCACGTAAGTTAAACCCTTGAACCCTATGGTTTCCCTCCCCTTTTTGTATGGCAGTGTTGGTTCAGCTTTGGGGTCGTCCTTATAACCTTCTTTTCGTGTACCCTTGTATCTGTTTCAACTTCTTAAGTTGTCGTCATATTGTGGTGTGGTGAGCTCCTGTTAGGGCTCTCTTCCATTGTGATTCCCTTTTCCAGGTAAGGGAAGCTAGGGTTTAATGCTTTTAAGTTATTTTGTTTGTTTTTGGTATGATTTATGCTCTTGATGCTTGCATGACGCTGTTGATGGTGTGAAAATATCTGTTTATGTTTTTGGCTGTTTGTTCGATGTTTTGCATGTGTGAGCAGGGGGAGGAAATATGTCGTTTTCGTCCAAGCGGGTGACCCTTCGCCTAGGCGAGAATAGTAGAAACAGAACCTCGCCCTTGGTTTCCGCTTAAGTTGTCGCTCAGGCGATGAGCCTCTGTTTTGAGCTCTTGCTCAGGCGAGAACGCTTAGCTTAAGCAAGAGGCTTCTGTCACTTAGGCGAAGGCCCAACTTGAGCGAGACTGGTGTAAGGACGTGCTCCCACGCTGTTCTCTTCCATGTTTTGATTGTTTGGTTACATGATTGGGATATTTACCTTAAATGCATGAAGTATAATGTCATGAATGGTTTATGAGATTGAATGAGGCTGAGACTTTGTTGTACTGTGCATGGAATGAATCGTGGATTAATTTGTTGGCGGAGCATTGGCTTGGAATTATAATGCTTGAGATAAAATTGTGGTTCTGGTGTGAGAAACAAGAATGTGGTGTAAGATAGACGTAATTCAATGAGACTCTTGGTAAGATTCCATAGTGGTGTTGTAGTGTATATAATTAGATAATGATAAGTAAGGATTGCATCCTGAAACTCTAAAGAATCAGTTAGTCTTCTCACCTAGAGCAGACTGATTCAAACTGATTCAAGTGGTGAGAGTTAGAGTAGCGAAAGACCATAGTCTTTGGCAACTTATGCGTGGTAGGGTGAATCCAATCTTATTATATGTGTCCGGATAATTGAGTCATAGAGTTCTCCTATTTGATTTCTATCACATGTTTGAATGCCTACTGTTTTGTCTGTTTGAAGTCTGTGTAATATTACTTGCTCAATGTTATGTTAAAAATCAATTTTTATCTCTAACTTCATTAAATCCTTGGTATAAGTAGACGTGGAGATTTTTGGAAATCATTATAGTAGTGATGCTCCTACCTAGTTTTTGACTATATAACATGTTTGTACTACTGTAGTAATAATTATTACTTTTAAATAAATCATCCACATTTATTCCGAATTTTGAATATGCCACTACATTTAAATAATTTTCTCATAATTTCTAAAAGATCCACGTTATAACAGATATGGATAATAGAAATGTTGTCATGCATTATAGTTTTCTTTTTCAAAATCAAGGATTTGCTAAAAAACATATTAACAAGGATAAAAATTTAATAATGGTCCTATACAATTTTAGATATTATCATGCTGATATTTTTTCAATTTTATTGATATTTTAGTGATTTTTATTTATATAATATGATAATGAGATATGTATGAGTTGACTGTTACTTATAAGGTCTATATGCTTAAAACATTATTGTAAGAGATGGAAAAAAAACATAAAACTACTATTTTCATTAGCAATTAATAATTTGTAATCTTTCTTCTTTTGAATTTTTAAATGAATTTATTCAAACATATAAAACTGTTAAAATAGTATTTTTGTTTTAAAAGAACAACAGAACCACTTATAAATTTATTATCTTAATTTAATATCTTGAACAGATCAGATAATAATAAAGAAATAAATTATTAATAATTTATTATTTTATGATTTATATTAATTTTGAGAGATTAATTATTTCAGAGAATAATCTAACTCTTAATATTAATGTGTTGTAAACACTATTTGATTGTTTTATTAATTTCATTAGCCCATTTTAGTTATAATGATTATTTTGAAAGTTAAAATCTAAATAAGCTGTTAATATTTGTTAATATTTATTTAGCTAAAGCTCTCACACTATCTATGAAAAGGAAACTCCTTCCCATATCCTTATTTATTTATTGCATTCATCTTATTCAATGTTGATCAATAAGAAATAAACAAAACGAATTAGATTTTATCTAATCACTTTAATTATTAACTAAATTTATGATGACTTAAAAGTTATTTCAAAAATATGAAGTATATATTAATGTAATTTTTTATCCAGATGTACATACTCAGCCAAATTATTGAGCTCACTTATTCATTTCACATGTTAATTTGAGAACAAAGATAATAATATAAATTATTAAAGTGTCTATTCATTTGTTTGTAATTTTTCACGTGTAGTTGTAAATATTATAAATATATATGATTTTTGGAACTATAAAAAAAAACGAGGGCACTAAAGAAGGCGCCTAAAAGACACATGCCGCGGTGGCCAATTAATAGTTGTTACCATTTCAATACAGTGAGTTTGAACTTTGAAGTTTGAACGGTCAAAAGTGAAGGGAAAACTAGGTCACATTTTTCTATATTTTATTTACTCCAAAATACACAATTATTTAATTTTGTAATTAATTATTTAATTAATAATAAATAAATAAATAAATAGTTAGAATGGGTTGGTTTTCTTCTTTGACTGTCACCAGCGCATTATAGCACACCACACAAAAAAGCAGAGAACAACTGTTACTCACACAAATCCAAACACGCCATGGGTATGCCTCTCATGGATCTAACCCTCTCTTCCTTCTAACCGCCCTTTTCGCCTCCTTCTTTTCCATTCCAGACTCTAGATTCCTTATCTCTCTATTTTCTCTTCTTCATTTTCTTCCTCTTCCGTCGAACTTTTTTTTTTCTCCGACGTCGCTGCTTTTCTTTCTGCTTTTCCTGTGTTTTCAACGCTCTGCGTTTGTTAATTTTGTTTTGTGTGTTCGGATCGTGTTGTTTCGCCTTCAGTTGCGGGGATCTTCGGTTTAGGTTTGTTTAGGGATTTTGTTGTTGTTGTTGTTGTTGTCTCTTTCTGTTTCTGTTGATGAGTTTTCGGATGGATTTGTGGCTGTCTGTGAGATTGATGGAGTTTTACGTTGCTTTAATGTTTTCCTTTTTCACATAATGGATATTTATTTATGGACAAAAGGGATTTGCGTTTTTTGTTTCTTTAATTCGTGTTTGAACGGTGTTACTTTCCTATTTGGTTCAGTTTTTATTGTGTCTGTTGACTCCAGTTTTAATGCTCAAATTAAACGAAAAAAGTTGTCCATTTTTTTTTTAATTATGGCGTGATTGTTCATTCTGTCAGGTGTATGAGTGGTTTTTGAGCAGAAGTTAACGGAGAAAGGGATTCAGTGAAGATGACATCCGTTGGTGTGGCGCCAACTTCGGGTTTGAGAGAAGCCAGTGGACATGGAGCAGCAGGTGTTGATAGGTTGCCGGAGGAGATGAACGATATGAAAATTAGGGATGATAGAGTATGAATATTTGCACTTTTTCTTATTTTAGCTTTATTTCAGGAATGTCTTTGTGGTTGATTTTGAATTTGAGGCTAAGTTACTTTCAATTTGCATCATCTTGTAGGAGATGGAAGCCACAGTTGTTGATGGCAATGGAACGGAGACCGGACATATCATTGTGACTACCATTGGGGGTAGAAATGGTCAGCCGAAGCAGGTATATATGTTCTCTCTCAATTTTTCTACCGCCTGTTAAATGTGTATGTGCCATCTCACTTGTTGTGTTTACCATGAAAGGCTGTAAACAATCAATGTTCCTCCAGTTTCATATATTGTTTGTGCAAATGTTTTCCCAACTTCTATAGCTGCTGTGATTTAGAATAATGATATTTAAATTGAGAATGGTTGTGTTTGTCCTTGAAATCAAAAAATGAAAAAATAATTCTCAGAATTTGGCTATGATGCCGAGTCACTGCTTGCTGACTAGAAACTTTTTATGTCCATTTGCATAACTTCTTGCTGTGTGCAACTTGTTTTGTCGTGTCTTATCTGGTTGGTGATTATCCTTGCTGACTGGTTTCATGAAGCTCATGATATTATTGAATAGGATGAGAATGCCGTGATCTTGTGATGCACCTTTTTATGGTGTCTTGCATAACTCCTTGCTGTGACGTATTTTGTTGCTTCTTGTGATTGGCGATTATCCTTGCCAATTGGTTTCTGATTGATGAATCTCATGGTATTATTGGATAGGATGATAGTGCCCTGATGTTGTTTTTGATATTCTATTTAACAGTGTACTGTACTCCTTGCCACTTTTTTCTATATGTGCTTAACATAAACTTGTATCTTTGTTAATATTTCAGACTATAAGCTACATGGCAGAACGTGTTGTAGGTCATGGATCGTTTGGTGTTGTCTTCCAGGTAAAATCATGTTTATAGTTGACTAAATAAGATGTGTTGCTTTAGCCTTTTTAACTCATATGAAGATAATTGTTCCCTTAGTTCTGACATTGTGTATGATTATAGGCTAAGTGCTTGGAAACTGGTGAAACTGTGGCTATCAAAAAGGTTCTTCAAGACAAGAGGTACAAGAACCGGGAGCTGCAAACAATGCGCCTTCTTGACCACCCAAATGTTGTCTCTTTGAAGCACTGTTTCTTTTCAACCACTGAAAAGGATGAACTATACCTTAATTTGGTACTTGAGTATGTTCCCGAAACAGTTAATCGTGTGATCAAACATTACAACAAGTTGAACCAAAGGATGCCTCTGATATATGTGAAACTCTATACATACCAGGTATGCCTGTTGCCCTTCCTGAATTTAGCTTACATCCATGTTCAGGCTTTAACAATATTTTGATATATTGCAGATCTTTAGGGCATTATCTTATATTCATCGTTGTATTGGAGTCTGCCATCGGGATATCAAGCCTCAAAATCTATTGGTATGGCCTTTATTTGGTTATTTATTTGGATTTTATTTTGGTTCCTGCTTCATAGCTATGGTTGTGTTTAGGGTGGCTAAAAGATAGGGAATGACCAATTGAAACTCTGGTGATAGGACTGTTGGGTGGAAGATAATAATTGGATGTTTTTCTGTGCAGGTCAATCCACACACACACCAGGTTAAATTATGTGACTTTGGAAGTGCAAAGGTTTTGGTATGTTAAATATATGTCTCTGCTTTTCTGCTTCTTCCTCAAATCATTCCTTTCCATTGAAACTTCTTTTTTTTCTGAGTTAGATTGTCAGCTTTATTTTTCCTTACTTGGTTTGAACTTTGACAGGTAAAAGGCGAACCAAATATATCATACATATGTTCTAGATATTACAGAGCACCTGAGCTTATATTTGGAGCAACTGAATATACTACAGCCATTGACATCTGGTCTGTTGGATGTGTCTTAGCTGAGCTGCTGCTTGGACAGGTTGGTGGCTGTTGCTGTGAATTCTTTTACCTTTTGTGGTTTAGCATATTTACCTAAAATCAAAATTTTCTGTTTACAGCCTTTGTTCCCTGGTGAGAGTGGAGTTGATCAGCTTGTTGAGATTATAAAGGTAATCTTCTGATGTTTAACTTATTTCACTACTGTTGTACATGTTTCTTATTTGCAAATGTTTTGAACTGTCAATCTCATTTTTCTGTGGTTTCTTAATATTGAAATGGCCTATTTGATCCATTATATAGGTATGTGAATGATATCATTTGTTGTTTGTGTTGATAGGTTCTCGGCACTCCAACAAGGGAAGAGATTAAATGCATGAACCCTAACTATACAGAATTTAAATTCCCACAGATTAAAGCACATCCATGGCACAAGGTATCACAAATAGATTTAATAGCATTTCATGCTTTATTCTTGAGCTCATTATATTAACGCATTTGAAAATCTTTTGTTGAACACTGTACTAACATATATTTGATGTTTTCTTCTACTAGATCTTCCACAAGCGCATGCCTCCAGAGGCTGTTGATCTGGTATCTAGACTACTACAATACTCCCCTAACTTGCGGTGCACAGCTGTGAGTATCTGAATTGTTAAACATTTAGTATCTCACCGTAGGAAAAATATAGCATTGGTTCCCTGTTTCAGATAACGGTTTTGCAAGATTCTATGTGGCAATTTTATGTTTTCAAATGACTGTTTCTCATCTTCTGATAATGTCTGTGTAATTTGAGATTTTGCTTTATGTGGTTCAGTTAGATGCTCTGACGCATCCTTTCTTTGATGAGCTTCGTGATCCAAATACTCGCTTGCCAAATGGCCGATTCCTTCCACCACTATTTAATTTTAAATCTCATGGTATGTTGATTTGGAATAGGCATTGTGTTTGTGACTCCGCTCGTCTTTTGTTTTCATTAAATAGTTTTGGCTAACTTTATGTATGTTTTCGGTGCGTGGTTGCCAGAACTGAAAGGAGTCCCAGCTGAGATTTTGGTGAAATTGGTTCCAGAACATGCGAGGAAGCAATGCCCGTTTCTTGGCTTGTGAAAAGTGTAACAGAACTTCAAGTGTTGTTTCCGTATGAGAATGCTGCGCTTTCTTCTATTTGATGATATGATATGATATTTGTTGGTATCTTTATTGTATTCGGTTGCCCTGTAAAAGCAGATCTAGAGATACATGCTACTCCTTATTACCCAACCCCCGAAGGGTATGCAGAATACCCTGTTTCCTGTATCACAGCAGATTGTAACATACAATAGAAGACAAATGTCTGCAATTATCTATCTAAATGTTGCATCAGTATTTGTATTTGTTGAGACAATGACGGGTTGTTTAATTTAGTTAATGCTTAGCGTGGTGGTTGGAAGTTGTAGTGGCATTGTCTGTGCATTGTTTATTTTCCATTCTTTAGGTAGTCTCTGGCCGAACGACATGGGACGAAGTCTCGGGCCTGTCTTCAATGAATTGGCTCGATTCGCAAATATTAAACGTAGTAAGTGAAAGCGATATTTCTCATAGTTTAATCAAACAGTTAGAATAGAAGACTGGCTTTTTGTTTATTTTCTATTCGAGCTTGAGGTGTCTGAGTGGACTGATGCGAACACTGAAAAAAGAATTTGGATGTGTCTCTTATGTACAAAGAATATATACAAGCGCGTTCTGGTAAGTCACAATTTGCTTTGGTGTTTTATTCTCTCTGTACGTTGAAAATATCTTCGTCAACGGAGGTTATATTTTCCATGAGGCATTTTCATGTTAATAATAGGCATTCTTTAACAACTTTGAATCTCAGTATTCATCACCTACTTTTTTTATTAAGGGGTCTAACGTCAATTTGGTTGTTTCTGTCGTTGGCTTCTTTAGCATATGGGATGACTTTTGACCACTATTTTCTTACATCTAATTTTCTGTCTACTGTGATATTAAAGTAAAAGTAAGTTTTCATTTTGAAGATAGAATAACTTTTTCTTTGTAATCACATATTCCTCGTATTTTTTAATATAAAGTCAAGCGAAATAATATTTATTCTTTATGTAACTCTAATCAGAGGATTCTTTTGTTCAGATTCCTTATTATTTTAGCAAAAACTCAATTTTCAATCAATACAAAGTACACTGAAATATTTATAAACCACTTACTAAATAAACGTTTTATTATGTAAACAAATGTTTAATGTATATTTAAATAATTTTGTTCTGTGTTTTACATTGAACGTATATTTAAATATTTTGGTAAGATCAATTATAAGTTGACTGATACAACCAGTCAAGCATATTTTTCGATAAATATTGGTAAATAATACATTATTTTTGTTAACAGAAATTCGAAACCCCTAGCTATCATTTTCTCGCTTAAACTATTCAAAGATTATTAACATTAAAGTCATAAATTTTATAAAAATATATAGGCTTAAATACTTTTTTGGTCCTCATTTTCGTAGTGTTTGTTGCGGATGGTCCTCAACGAGGTAAGTGGGTTTAAAGTTTTCTGGGTTATGTTTGCTCGTGGGTTAGCGTTTTCGTAATTTTATTTTGGGGTTTGTTTGTATTTTGATTGTTGTGATGTTCTACATGGTTTCTAAATTACTTCCATGATGGTTGTTTTTTAAAAGGAAAATACGAAGGTGAGTTGTTGAGTGTTGTGGGTAAAGATGCTAATGATCATTTACTGCTCTTAGCGTATGCTGTTGTGGAAATTGAAAACAAAGAAACTATTGAAAACAAAGAAACTTGGACATGGTTCTTGGAATTACTTAATGGTGATTTTGGAGGTATTGACATGTGTGAGACAATGAACTTTATCTCTGACCAACAAAAGGTATGGTTAATATATGTTCAACAATATATTAATTTTTGTTTAATGTTGTAAGTATTAATAATCTTATCATTGCACATGAATTAGTGCCTGTCATTCAGGACCTATTACTCGCTGAGCACAGGCATTTGTATGCAAATTTCAGAAAAAGATTCTCTGGCAAAAAATTAAAGATACTCATGTGGAAGCTGCTAGGAGCACAGTGAATGTGGATGCTCAACATTGCAGTTGTAGGAAATGGCTTCTGACTGCTATCCCTTGCTGCCATGCAATGAATTTCATCAATGTCAATGCTGAGGACTTCATCCCAATCATTGATGTAGTGCATTTTGATGAGGATGAATTAATGTTATGAATTTAACTTCTTCCAGACATAGATCAATTTAATTTTTCCCAAGCTTAGATCAATATCACTTATTTCAATGCTCAGATTAAGATGTCATTTTGAACATGTTGGGACTAATATCAACATCATCAAACTAATTCATTTCTTCATTTAACAATAGTACACAACAAATTGGACTTTAAAATGGACTTTAAAAGATTACACACAATAACAGTATGAATGATACAATAACAACACAAGTGAACCCTATTACTAATTGCAGCCTCTTCTCATCAACCTTCAATAACTTCTCCAAATCATTAATCTCATTAATCTGCCATCCTTTTCATCAACACCACCATTTGAAAAAGTTGCAGCCCACATTATTGGAACCACCACTCTGTAAATCAATACACCAAAAATTAAAACCAATTTATTATTAACACAAAAATAAAAACAGATTGTACCCAAAATCTTCTACAATTATTCTTTGGAGTTCTTGCCATCTCTCCGCAGCTACAAATCGGGGTTAATCCATTTCTCGTTGAACCACCAACAGTGCAGGAAGTGATACAACACGATTGCCTCCAACGATTACGACCAAAGGTAAAGGAAGAAGATTGGGACCGTAACATACCTATATAATGGGATTGCAGGAAGAAGAAGATTGCAACAACAGCAATTGGGAATGGAGGAACAAGATTGTCAAAACTCACCAATTGTCCAAATATTCCTTACCAAAACCCTAACTCACTTATTTATCCCAAATATCTAATTACCACACCTGTACAGTACACGTAACACACCCTAATACAAATCGTGCCACCTGTATAATGCTCCGTTAATTATTTAAATGGTGTTATAGAAAATGACTAAATAAAACACGAATTGCGAAAATGAGGACCATTTTAAACATTCGGTAGAAATGAGGAACATTTTAACCATTCTGTTAAAGTGAGAACCATCCGCAATAAACACTACGAAAATGAGGAAAAAAATATTTAAGCCAAATATATATAACATATCATATGTTTCGAAATAACTAATTTATTACATTTATTGTTAATATATAATTAGAAAAATATTAAAAGTCGGTGGCCAAGCCGTAGAGATATGGAGAAGTTTCCGTGAAATTTAATTTATCTGGTTAATCGCTTATAATAAAATAATAGAATTTGTTAGTTTATTTAGTCTGAAAGCGAAGGTGGTGGTTGAGTGAGTGTGAGCGTGAAGATGCCAGCAAGGAAATATTACTGCGACTACTGTGACAAGCAATTCCAAGACACACCAGCTGATCGGAAACGACACGTTAAGGGTATTCAACACCTCCAAGCCAAAGCTCGCTGGTACGATTCCTTCAATCAACACCACCAACAAATCCCTAATCCTCCCCTTTGCTTTCACTTCCTCAACACGGTACGTTTCCTTACGCTACCAATTCTTTTCTTTTCTCAATTTCATTTCTCATTCACTCTCCTCTATTTTAGGGTTTTTGCCGTTACGGCCACTCTTGCAAGTACCTTCATCCCATTCCCAACAATGCTACACACCACGCTCCAATCCCTTCACCAGGTAATTAACCAATCGCTTATCACTTTCTGCCTTTCAGTTCGTCTCCTATATGAATGTTAGCCAAACATAACAACTACAACAATTAATTTTACGAATGTGTAGTTTAATGATAAACAAATATTAGATATATGTGCAATTGTGCATGCAGGTAATGTGGTAGGAGTGTCATTGGGAAATTTGCCCCCGTCGCTGCAGCCTCCGCCGGAGGCTGGATATCCCCATCTCCCCTTTGTGGATTGGGGATAGATTTGTAGCTATTGAATCTGTGTGTGTAACGAAGAACTCTGTTCAGTCCCTTTTTTTTTGTTATTATTATTATTATATTATTATTATTATTTAACTTTTTATCTCCCGTCACATAACTCCACATCTTATTTGGAGTTTTCATATATCAAACACTATCCAAATCTATCTTAATGTTCAATCAATACTAATATAATATAATTTGATAGTGGAATGGTGATTTTGCTTTGGCACATTACCAAGTTAAAGGCATGCCAGCTTCTTCATTTGTAAGCATTCTCCACCTCATTATTATCTAAAGATTATAGCTTGAGGACAAAATTAAGAGCAATTGTAAAATTAATAAAACAATCCTACGAAACTTAATAGGAAGATGCAATTGTATCATTTGATAGGACTAAATTAAGAACAAAATGGTTATTCACATCATACGGCTGCCTGCCAGAAAAGCTTTTGGTGGCAGTTATGTCAAATTCATAAATTATAAACATTAATTTTGATTAATAGAGCGGTACCAAATATTGTCAGCCCACAAGGACACATATATTAATAGCTCTACAGAGTGAGTTCTTTAATACACAAAATAGGGTTTTAAAGAGGTAGGTTAGTGAATGTGATCTTGGTTGTCAAGATTTTTAGGATTTTTATCATAGTTGCAGAATCACAATTGTAATTGCATTGGTAATGTTTGTTGGCAATTCTTTTCGTAGTATAAAAAACATAATGGATGGTGACAGTAATGTAAATCCTTATCATGAAACAATTGATTGGCGACAAAGTTGACCCATTCCCATTTCAAGACCTTGACATGAAACGATTGGTTGGTGACGGAGTTGACCTATCCCCAATTTAAAACCTTGACACGGAACAATTGGTTGGCGGCGGAGTTGAGCCATCCCCAAGCCAATATTGGTTTGTAATGTTTAGTTATTCAGCTTTGCTGTATATGATCCATTCCTAAAACAAAAGTCAGAAAACGTTTGGTTTTGGACTGAAACACTCAACACCTTTAGAAGAATTTATGAATTTACAATGATGCGAAACAATTATGTAAATGAAGCATTATATTATGTCACTTTTAAGCTTTTTCTGTAATAGCAAATCATTTAACTGTTTGTGTAAGCCACCAACTAGGAAGAATAATTTGCTTTTTCGCTGCCTGTCCAAATTGAGGTGAAAGTGAAAGATGCTGAGTAAGTTATTTTACAAAAGTTATTGACTTCTTACGATTAATTTAGTGATGATAAATTTGAATAATTTGCATAAGCTAGTATTTGCATCCAGAGAAGGGTCTTCAACTATGATTTTAGCCTTCTGCGTTCCATTTTGAGGTTTCCTTTTCATCATTAAAAATCGAAAAATGCGTCCTAGAATAAAATGGATGTGTAATCAAGAGCATACAAAATATAGTATTATGTATTGGAACACTATTTAGGCAAACGAGTTATGGTTTGGGGAAAAAGAAACAACATTAAAGTACACCGCATGCGACCAGAGTACCCTCAACTCCTTTCGATCATTATATAGACTCTATTCAACATTTGTGCTAGAAGGAGAATGGATCAAACTAGAACCGGATAGAATAAAATTTCTTCCAACTTGTGAGAATATGTGAAGAGCATCAATCACAATAGAACACACAAAAAAGAAAAAAGAAAAAAGGTACAATTAGCCTACCCTTCTCCACCTAAGTAAGTGAGATACACAAACTTTAAATATTTGAGCATATTCTCCATATAAAAAAGTAGTACAAAAATCCAACCAAAACAATAATCTCATCAAATTTCAAATTTCCTCATATTATTGACTTAATCAAAACATCACCATCATTAATTATCATTAATATAAATACTTGCTAATTTTAACAAATTAGGATCTAAAGCATCTTGTATATATTGATATTGAATGAAAATCCAAACTCTTTCCAAAATGAAGACGAATAACACTTTGACTGTCTATTTGTAGTAGATGTTTCTTCTTGAACAAAACCAAACTTGTGTAATAATTTCTTCGTCTATAACAACTTCTTACATGTTTGTGTAATAAAACTCTGGTTCTTCACCATTTGTCAAAATCACAAACTCGTAAGGAAAGTACATATTAGACGGTATCTTCTCCATGTTACACCTCTTGGGTTGAATTTAAGAAGGTCTAGTAGCATCACTAATTTTTTTATCCTATGACACTTAATGTTCCTCTTGATCATCATATCCCTGAATAAGGACATAGATCCATCTTTATAGTCATCATGTTGTTCTTCATTCTAAGCAACTACATAAAAAATACGGATAGGTTTTGAATTGTTCAATGTCAGTCACGACATTATGCTCTTGACTATGTATCTCGTTAATGTCTTTACTGGTTTATCTTCCATGAATTTCGCATCACAACTTTTTACAAACTTTGTTATTTGTTCCATTGAACCCTCTTTCTAAAGGAACTTTGACACACTTTGAAGGGAAAATAATAATACCTCAATAACAAAGCAATGAGGAATGAAATAAATTTTTTTCTCAACTTGTAAGAACATGTGAGGAGTACCAATAAAAGTAGATGACAAAAAAACCAAATAAACAAGAGCATATGAAACACAAATTTTTAACTTAGAAAGCCCTCAATGAAAAGATAAATATCATAATCAATAACACTATGTTTACTTGAGGGAGAGTATTTGAGAGAGATTGAGCGGATGAGTTTAAGTGGATTTAAAAGTGAATTATGTATTGTTTTTTTAAGGGATTTAGAGGTGATTGTGAGTAAATTTAGAAGTTATTTTTGTAAAAGTTTGTGAGAAAATTGATTGATGTGATTGATTAAAAGATATTTTTTAATAGAATTATTTGTAAGATTACCGTTTTGTCCTTAATTTAATAAGTAGTATAAATTGATATTTGTACGAGTAAATTTACTTTCATAATTTTTTTTAACCACTAAAATTGAAAAAAAAAAAAAATTTCAGAACCAAGCCACCTAAGAGATCCATTTCCATGCATATGGGCATCGAATCCCTCACCCCTAGATCCGAGATCAAATCCCTTAACAAATGGGATCGAATCTCTCAAGCCATGCCATGCACGTGAGAGAGAATAGAGGATAAAATTGTCATTCAGCAGATAAATCCACTCAAATTAGTGAGAGAGAATAGAGGATAAAATTGTCATTCACTAGCTAAATTCACTCAAATTAGTGTAGAAGTGGCGAGATTACAATCGTTCTGCATCTTGCAAATCATCCCTTTACCTTTCTCTTAAATCCTGTCAAACGAACATAAAAAAAGATTCACAATCCATCTTCGTCTTGCCACTTTTCCTCAAACGATTATAGCATAAGAGTCTCCCGCAAATCCATAACCAATATACATATCAAAGATATAACCTTATATCAAAGCACCACTAGAGTAAAGTTCTCTGAATGTGCAAGCAAAATTTTTGTTCGGTTTGCATGTCTAATCACATATCGAAGCTCTTTGTGTTATTGTTGAATTTACAAGAACTTAAAACCAAGAAGAGCCCTTAAATCCATTTCCGAATTGATGTTTGTGTCAAAGTGTCCATACAGAAAAGCTTAAAATAATATCACCAGCTGAGTCCCTTCACTCATTAAAAACAAAAATGATGTCAACAATTACAATTCTGTCATTTCCAACTGTAATTCTATTAACTATTTTTTTATTCAAATTAGCATTTTGAAACAGTGGTCTTTTTTATTTCAGTTTATTATAAAAGAAGAAAAGTAGTTACAATAACTAAGAGAAAATAAAAAGTTAAAACACTTAAATGTAAGAGAGTTCAAAACTAAGTTCAAAAATCGTACTAAAAGATTTTATCAAAATTACTTTTTTATTTATTTTTATAATACATTTTTTCTTAAATTTAAGTAAGTTTGGATCTTGGATTAAAATTCAACGACTCAATTAAACCGCTTATCTATTTAAATATAATGTTACATGTTTAGGATTAATTAAAAAAAAATAGCAATTATATAGAATATTTGTTTTATAATTTGATTGAATTGTATTTACAATATATTTATATTTGTTACAAAAAATAGAAACAATTTATTGTAACTTTTATTTATAAGGTTATGTAATTTATTTTAAATACAAGATAAGTTGAAATTATAAATATAAGAAAAATAATCCCAAAATAATTCATAAACATCTACTTATTAGAATTTTTTTATTATAAAATACTAAACATTTTTTTTTGTAAAAAGATACTTGACAATGAAAAAAAAAATCAACTCAAACTTTATGTAAAATATTGATTTGATTTGATTCGAATTCAATATTATATTAAACTTTTGCAGTGTGATTATTTGACTCGGTCTCAATTTTGTAAATATTCTACATTGGTCATTCATCCTTTGAATTTGTGTAGAAAGTAAATATTATATTAGTTGCAGAGAAAATTGATGAAATATTTATTTTCTGCATCAATGGGCCTTTGATACTATTGCGAACATCAAAGCCCAATAACATGATAAGGATCATGAAGACCACGGCCTAATTTAAGATTTAGGTGGACCCATGAAAAGAGGAAGGTTTAGAAAGGTTCAAGAGAGATCGCAACATAATGTGACTCATCTTTTGGAGGCTTAGTTGAAGATCCCACATCTTCGAGAGACCAAATTAATTACATGTATTAGATGATTGTAATATTAATATAAAAATATTTTAACTTTAGACCATTTAGAATGTGTCAACATGATTACAAGAACATATTATCTTTTTTTGGATTTTAAGGATTGCAATATTTTTTATTTACCTGCAAATGAGGTAAGACTTACGATTTAATTTGTATTTATAAACCTTTTGAAATTTAAAGTGGATCATAACACTTTTGCCAAATTAATTGTAAGATTATATTAGCTAAGATTTCCCTCCATCTTGTGATCTTATCAACAATTCTCCAATTATTGTGGTGGTCATTCTTAGGCTTATCAAACATTTTTGCAGTGCCTTCCCTTCTAGGTTTTCTCTATTTTATTTTCAATTTACAATTTTTTGTTAATTGATTTCGATCCTTAATTATCCTTACATTTTTTTCACTGTTCACCTTTGCTCTATTTCGCATTGTTATGCATTGTTTCAAATTATTCTGGACTGTTCACGTGGTCTTTGATACTACTGTTCATAATTTTTTTTTTTCAAAAAGAAAAGCATAAAAAAGGGAAAAAAGAAAAAGAAGAAAAAAAAAGAAAATAAGAAGAAAAAAATTATAACAATTGTCTTGGGCACACAGTTTGTTCAAATTCCTAAGTTTCAAGTGTCTCCTCTATTATTTTTGTCTATACATTTTGTAATTGTCTTTCAAGTGAAATTGTTCTTTTGTTACTTCTTTATGTTAAAATTTTGTTTTAATCTTTGTGATTGCTACCTGTAACATCAGTTTTTGATTATTGATTGCTTGATACTTGAAGAACCTCAAGTTAGAGAACAAGTGTTAAGAGTTATTGTGAGAATCTTTTTCTAAAAAAAAAGCTTTATTGTCTGAAACACGAGTGTGGAGTGTAAACACGTAAAGGAGTGTTGTGAGGAATAAAATTATTGTTATTTCTAATTTCTCTACTGGAGTATAGCAGGAGAAAACACAAAATGTTGGACTTTCACAAATTCAATGGTGGAAACTCACATTCTTTTAGTGAGACCAAGGGAAACACAAAATGTTGGACTTTCACAAATCCAATGGAGGAAACTCACATTCTTTTAGGGAGACCATGACAGTTTGATACCAAAGTCATCCATGATGATTTCACCAACATAATAACTTTCATGCACAACATGAATATCTCCTAGAGAGGTATGTGAGGATCAAATGAAAATGAGAAAAAAAGGAAGTGCAAGAGAAAAGAGAGATGGGTGAAACACATAAACATAGCAAGAGTTTGAAACACTTGAAAAGATAGAAATACATGAAAGAAAAATAAGTGGATTAGTGAAAGTGAGTGAATGAAGAAGTTGCTACTTTATAGCAAACCTCTTTATATACTTTATGGCAAAAACAATATTTTGACTGTTGACCATTCTAATAAAATTAATCTTCGTTCTAGTGTTGAGTCTCTTTTGCAGGATTTCAAAGATATGTTTCCAAATGAAATACCTAGAAGACTACCACCATCACATTGACATCCTTCTCAGAACATCTTTACCAAATAGGCTAGCTTATCGAAGCAAGAGACAAACAGATTCAAACTCAAGTAGAAGACTTGATTAACAAAGGATGGATGTAAGAGAGTATGAGCCCATGTGTTCTTCCAGTCATTTTAGTACCTAAAAAGAATGGATCATGAAGCATGTGCACAAATTGTAGACCATTGAATAACATCACCATCAAGTATAAACATATCATCCCAATGTTAGATTATTTATGGGATGAATTGCATGGTGCTTGTATATTCTCAAAAATTGACTTAAGAAGTGGGTACCATCAAATTAGGATTAGGGTGAATGGAAAATTGTCTTTAAAACAAAACATGGGTTGTATGAGTGGCTTGTGATGCCCTTTGGGCTAACTAATGCCCCAAACACTTTTATGAGATTAATGAACCATGTTTTGAGAGTTTTTTAGGCAAATTTGTTGTGTATTTTGATGACATCTTGATTTATAACACTAGTCCACAATTGCATGTGGAACATTTGTGTGTTGTTTTACTTGTGCTTAGAAAGGAAAAGTTGAATGCTAATCTTAAAAAATGCACATTTTGCACTGAATAAATTACATTCCTGGGTTTGTTTGGTATGTGCCAAAGGGGTTCAAGTATATTATGAAAAGGTGAAGGATATCCAAGAATGGTCTACCCTAAATATTAGAGTGAGGTTAAGAGCTTTCATGGCCTAGCTAGTTTCTACAAGAGATTTGCAAAGAATTTTAGTACTTTGACAATGAGATTGTTAAAAAGAATATTGGGTTTTAAATGGGAAGAAAAACAAGAAAAATCCTTTATTTCCCTTAAGCATGAGTTGACTAATGCCCAATGAGGGTATATGGACAATTTTGGTGCAAGAAGGTCATCCAATTATTTATTGTAGTGAGAAGTTAAATGGGACCACTCTAAATTATCCCACTTTTAATAAGGAATTGTATGCCTTAACGAGAGTGTTACAAACTTGACAACACTATCTTTTACCTAAAGAATTTGTGATTTAAAGTGATCATGAGTTTTTAAAGTACTTAAAGGGCCAAGGAAAATTAAACAAAAGACATGTGAAATAGGTTGAATTTTTATAACAATTTCCATGTCACAAAACATAAAAACGGAAAAGGAAGTGTTGTGGTTGAGGCTTTGTCTAGAAGAATTTTTTTACTTTCTACTCTTGAAGCAAAGTTATTTGGTCTTGAATTTTTGAAAGAAATGTATCCACATAATTCAAAATTTGCTGAAATTTTACTGCTTGCACAAATGTTAGCACCAATGGGTATTTTAGGCACAATGGTTATTTATTTAAAGAGAAAATATTGTATGTACCTAAGTGTTCTATTAGGGATCTTTTAGTAAGAGAAGCACATGAGGGGTTTAATGGGACACTTTGAGGTTCAAAAGACTTTAAACATCCTGCCTCAACATTTTTATTGGCCCCCATATAAAACGTGATGCGCAAAAAGGCCAAATCAAAAGTGAAACCACATGGTTTGTAGGATGTTAATGAAACAAGGGGGCTTCTCCCTGCACCCCAAAGCATTTCTCCTGTACCCCCAAAACTTTTTTTGTTTCCAATTTTACCCTTAAATGAAGAAAGAGAAAACACAGTAAAAAAAAATAACTGCACTCTTACACCCAGTCAACACGAATCTGCTTTTGTTGTAGGCCTCTGCACCCCCAAAAAATGCCAAAATGGATGACAGAATCCGCTTCAAGATTTTAAATATATTTTTTAATTTTTGTTTTGTTTATTTATTATGTTTTCATATATTTTAATATATATCTAAAAATAAAGTAATATATATATATATATATATATATAATTTGATTTGTAAATAACTTTTTGAAAAATAAATGTAATTATAAAAATAAATAAAACTAAATGATAATTAAACTTTAAATTAGATAAAAGAACGAAATTCCAAATCCGTTTCTGTTTTTTCTTTTCAATGAAACGGAACGTGGAATCCGTTTCGCACAGAGCTGAAACGGAATTCCAAATCCGTTTTTATTTTTTTTTTAACAAAACGGATTGTGGAATCCGTTTCGTGTTTATGTTTTTCGTGCTGAAACGGAATATGTATTCCGTTTGGTGTTTTTTTTGGTTTTTTTGAAACCCGTTTTAGCTTGTTTTAAACTGGTTGGAGAGGTGGAGCGTGTTTTAAAGTGGTTGGACAGGTGGAGAGAAGAGTATTAATGATTGAATTTGAATTGGTAAAGGAACACAGCCTAAGGGAAGAGTGAGGTGTGTGCATGATTGATGGGCCATGGGAGAGAGAGATTTGGGAGACGGAAGACACATTCCGTTTCATTTTTTTAACTTTTAGCAAAACAGATTGTGTAATCCGTGTGGGAGGAAGGTGAAATGGAATCCATTTTGGTGGTTTTCTTGGTTTTTTAGAGTGTGAGATTCGTTTACGTAATTAATGTAATTAAGGAGTGAGTGTTGGAGTGTGAAATGAAAAAAAAAAAGAATACTTAGAGTGATATAAAGAAGAAAGAAGACACTACCTGATAAGAGGGCTAGGTACACCAAAAACACCAAAAACAAATGTATTCTTGACTTACAGCATCCCCACAACCACCTACGAACATGAGTAATAAACATATATATATATATATATATATATATATATATATATATATAT
>Ga0099822_1003877_pt1 | contig 19321 bp, 4 predicted proteins | sample CowpeawhiteBW_FD_76839 | JGI IMG/M metagenome (GOLD analysis project Ga0099822, IMG submission 76839) | Root nodule microbial communities of legume samples collected from California USA - Cow pea white BW | ecosystem: Host-associated > Plants > Roots > Nodule | place: USA: California | collected...
AAAAAAAAAAAAAAAAAAAAAAAATATATATATATATATATATATATATATATATATATATATATATATATATATATATTAGTAGTGACTGATTTAACTAAAATGATCACATTCATCTAACAAAAAATGAGATTCAATTAAGTAAAAGAATAATGTAAGAACAAAAACTAATAAATATAAATACATTAACAAAATTGCGAATTAAGCTTACATTAACTTTTTCACATATTAATACTCTTAAAAATATTTGAAAAATATACTTAATCAAAATATTTTTAAAATTAAATAGAAACTGCTGCCATTAATAACACCTTTGATATAGTTCCAAATTTACCTTTAATATCATAGTATTTTTTTAAATGTAATAAAGCTTTAAATTCTTAATACATATCCAACTTTTTTTAAATTATTGTTTAATTTATGCATATATAAAAATATAGTAAGTATATATAATATCGTTAAATAATTTTATTGTATTCAACTTAAAAATGTTCTTAACAAATAATACTGATTTTACCCCTTATTGTTGTTAAATCAATTTATGCACTACTCCTAATGAATCACTATAATTTATCAACAATTATCTCTATTCTAGATATTGAAAATGATTTGCACGAGACAGTATGTGTAATTATGCATTATATTTATTTTTTAATTAGCAAAGGACAACTTTAATTAATTTTGACATTCAAAAGTTAACAGTTATGATAATTGATCAATCTAAGAACTATGAGATACCATATATCGGATACGACACGTATTTGATATGTAAATATTTTTATTTTTAAAATATTAGGATACGAGACGTGATAAATACGTGATATATAAATAATGAAAAATGTATAATAATTCTTACAAACATAATAAATATATGATTATTAATGTGTGAATCCAAATTTTGTAATTAAAGACCAATTATTTTGGTAGTCAAAACCTTGTAGCTAATGTTAGTGACCAATTTAAAAAATAATTCATCATTAAAACTATTTTAATTATCAATTTAGAAACCGATTATAATTTCTTAAAACTATTTTAGTTTTCAATTTGGTCACTATATAGTGACTAATTATTTTTTGTTACTAAAATTGGTCATTATTCAAATATTTTATTTTAGTGTATTACTACTTTATAAATTAGATATTTCATTGATAAGTGACGTTAAAGTATCCTAAAGTATCGAATACAATACGTGTCGGATACGGATATATGACCCAAGTTGAAGTATCGGTGCATCATAGATCAAGAACAATTGAATTTTATAGCATTTGAGAAATGACGAGAGAAATTTAACTCCGAAAAAGTATATAAAGTAATATTTAATTAAGTCCGCATTTTGAATGAAAAACTTAATACAAACTTAATTAGAATGCAGACTTATGAAAATTTAAGAGTCATATAATTATAAGATAAAACATTAAAGTCATAATTACAGTCCAAAATATTAGAAGTGTTAAAAAATTTTGGGATTATGAAAATATGAAAAATATAAAATATACGTTATATAGAGAAATTATTTATTATATATATATATAATAAATTATAAATATAAAATATTTACAATATTTCAATCAAAAATTTAAAATAATATATATTTTCTAAAATTGAAATATATTTTTCAAAAATTTAACAAAATATAACATATACAATATTTACAATATTCTAATCTTGATTTTATACTTCTAAAATAATAATTAATTTTTCTAAAAGATATTTTTCAAAAATTTAACAAAATATAACATATACAATATTTACAATATTTTAATCTTGATTTTATACTTCTAAATTAATAATTAATTTATAAAATTGAAAGATATTTTTAAGGAAAGAAATATTTTTAAAAAACTAATTTAAATAAAAAAATATTAAATAAATATTATTAACAATGAGTCATATAATAAATTCTATATTTTAAAGATGAATTATTTTCCTTCATTCTATTTTACAAAATAATCAATCGACAATCATATAAATAAATCGAAAATAGTTGTCCAATAACTTTATGTATTTTTTTTTCTGAAAATAAAATCAAAATTATTAATTCAAGAATTATCTTTCCCAAATATAAATTTAGACAAGTTTCAGACTTAAAGAATTGTGTACTATATCAAACGATTTTGTTTTATCTAAATGTATATGATATTCCTAACGAAATTGTTTCTCTTCTCAAAAAAGTTTCATAATTTAATTACCTAAATTTTACAAGATAATTTGCATTAATCGATGATCTTTTATTATGATGAAAATTTAAAACTTTTATTATAAAAATTTAATAAACAAAATTTGCATTTAAAAACTTAAAATGATTATATAAAAATTGATCATTTATATTATTTTAAATTTTTAAAATGAAATCGTCTTATATACATATTTTCTATGTTACACATATCCATCCATTACATCCAATTAAAAAACTAGAATATTTATTATCTTTTCTTAAAACTTTTTCTCAACCTTTTGAATTATATAGACAATTGTTATATACTTTGTTTTCATCCTTTCTAAAGGTTAATATGCATATTTAAGTACAGTTACAATTATGCATTACTTTTTAGTACATATTAAAAATAATTATATGTATATTTAATTTGGTCTGAATTAATTTCAAGTTTCTCATTATTATAAATATATATTGGAGAAGGTTTTAGCCGGTTGCCATATAATTTTGATATTCTTAATTTTGATATATTGGAGAAGGGTTTCTTTATTTGGTTTCCTAGATTTTTTTAGCCAGTTGCTATTATTATCTCTTTGATATTCTTAATTTTTATTTTATATTTTAAAAACTTGCACATCACAAAAATAAGTATTGTTTTTAGACACATAAATAAGCCCTTAAAACTCATACAAATTCACACATTTTCTAAAGTTGACGTTTCTGGTGATCTTTAATTAAAGCTCTTAAAAAATATCGTATGAGAGAAGAAAAAAAAGTGATTAAATTGATTCCAAATATAAAACACTTTTGTCATGGCTTAGAACTTCACTTAATTATTAATATTTTGTGAAAATCTTGATTAGAAAAATCAACATCTGTTATATATATGTCACTGCCAAATTTATCAAATATCGTAGAAAGATGAAAAAATTTCCACATAATCTTTGCTGCAATCTTAGGTCTTATTTTTTTCTGAAATCTGAAGCCTATAGAGACACTGATATTGACCAATAATTAAAATATTATGATAATGACAACCATATAAGGACATAAGTTAATTAATTAATACACAATAATGACTTGATTGATAAGGCTATGTATGCCCATATATGTCATCATCATGTATGTCATATTTTTCTTCTTTTTCTTTCCTTAAACCCTAACCCTAGTTTCTGCTACCCACTCTCTTCAACCTCAACAACACCATTATGGAAGAACATGTTCCTCGTTCTCTCTACAAAATCACTGTTACCTTCATGCACAAACCTGTCTCAAACCATCATGTTTTATCAATGCAAGCTGAGTTTCATAATGTTAAAAAATTACCATTTTTGACAAATTATTATTTTCCACTTTTGGCTAAACTTTAGTTATAAAAATTAGTTTTTCCATGATGTTTTAGATGCTAACAACAAATATTTGATTCAATCACACAACAAGAATTAATTTTTGTTTACTTGTGAATAGATAATCATGGTGGTATATATGTCATTATCATGAGTGGCTGAAGACAACTAAAACACTCATAAGAATAAAAAAAAATGTGCATTAGAGAAGAAGACATATACAAATGGGCAACTGAATTATTTATACATAATATATGCAAATGATTTGGTAAACACCAAATCAAAGCATAACCTAATTAATATTTTGAGATGGAAGCACCGACTTCTAAAATGTATCATGCAAATTTAATATTATCTCTAAGATCAATGCAACAAACCCTAATTCTAACTTCCCTTTAAATTTCAATAATTTACTTCTAATTTATGTCAAAGTGATAATGAAACTTTCCGACCAATAGTTCCAATTATAAAGATTGATTTTTTTATTGTCTAGGTGCTTAGACAACCACATATTTTTTCATGGTGGTAGTTTTAACTAGGGTTCCACATTCTATCTTTTATATATACATCAACATTCAAAGTCAAACCAAATACTAGAGTCAAACTATATATTGTTTTATAAAATAAAAGATTAACTCTGCTTTTTCAGGAGATTATAATGTTTTTGTGAATGTTGATTGACTTAATATTATAAGAATATTTTTCAACAATTAGATATATTTTTTTGTGATTAGTTTGATACTAGTAGAATAAAATAGTATTTATATGGAATCTAAACTATTTTCTTTTATCACAAGATAATTTTTAAAGTGTGATGTAATTGTTTCGAATACTTAAGAAGGAGGTCTAGTAAAGAAGAATACTTAAGTATAATAAGTGATTTAATATGGATCGGAAAATTTCATATTTAAATCCTATAGTCGGATTATTATTATTTTTTATTTGAAAATAGATACAATTAAGGAGGATATATTGAGTTAATAAAAGAATGACATTGTAGGAATGATAAAGAATGTGAGTCCAACCCATTTTTGTCTGTTTCGTAATTCAAAAACGAATTTATTTCTCTGGTTCGCCCTGTCCTGTAGGTTGGTCTGCGGTCCGTGAGCTGGTCCACATTTGTGATGGATAAAATAAAAACTTTTTTATTTATTTTTTCAATTGGTATTCATTTTTTATCAAAATAATTTCAATTAGTTTAACTAATAAAAAACAATAAATAATAGTAGCGAAGATAGCTAAAATACAATAGCAACATGTTACCTTACAAGACACGTACAAATTTATTAACCTAAAAATGCATAAAAAAATATTTTACATTCGGAAACTAAAATCATTATCTTATATACAATAATTATACATAATAACAATAATAATAATAAAGGAACTTACAAAAACAACATGATGAATGATATGAGGATTAAAAAAAAAGAATATTTAATATTATAAATGGGTCAGCAGGTTAGCCCGCCTCACTTTTAATTCGTGTGGACATTGGACCTGTGCGGGGCAGGCCTATGCAAACTAGCGGGTTCGACATCCCAATCTATTTCGTTGCGAGAAATTAAAACAAGTTATGATTTTCAAACCAAGTAACTAAAAAAATAAAATTTAAATTTGAAAAAAAAATCTATATAAATTTCTTTGAATGATTTAGCTTAAAAACAGTTGGTTTTTAAAGTTTTAGTATTTTCTTATAAAGAACAATTGTTTCCTAAAAGCCCAATAAAAAACACACATGAAGAAAAGTTAATTGTGGAGAAGGTAAAGGTGCACTTTTTCTTGGCTTCATATGCACCACCCCAGTGGCGTAGCATTATAATTGCAAGCTTTGCATTCCAACCACACTTTCTGGTCCACCTTTTGTTGTGTTAATCTGAAAATTTATTACTAAAATATTATGTGGAAAAATGAGTACATACAAAAAGAGAAATAAATTAATAATGGTTTTGGAAAATATGAGAAGGACACAGAAAGGGCCACACACTGTCCTAATCTGCTTCATAAGGCCATTCACTATTTTCAGATCCCTTCTGTCAAAATATTTTTTATTTATTTTTTCTTCTCTTCTTTTTCATGCATAATATTCTTTCCACTTTTATTAGATTTTCTTTTCTGATTTATGCAGAAAGCAAAAAAAATTGCCTCCACCTGTGTGCTAATAAATCCAATGCATGACATGTAAAATTATAAAAATATTAATGAATCATCGACATTATAGAGCCACCCATTTTGTAGTGTTTTTTCATCCATGTAATAATACGGCTATTTTGGATTTTTATGCATATTTAGTTTACCTTAATTTGACGGTGTTATTTATTTTTTAATATTTTATAATTTGATTATTCTTATCCTTATTGTAGATAAAGTTTTAAATTTACACAGTATAAATGTTTTAATTATAACAATAATATCACTTTTAAATCAAATTTTAAAATTAACAAATTAAAATATATGATATTCTAATTAAACTTATCATGAATTTATTTTAATTCATTTTTAAAACAAGGTAAAGTAATTAGGATTTTTAAAAAAACATATATATAAAATGAAAAAAAATTACATATTACAGTAGCTCCATATTTTTTATATCTCTAACGATGTTTTTATATCCAAAATATTTCTTAAGCATTCGTGAACTAATAGAAAATCCTTAAATACAACTGGAGAATATGATTGAACCAATTCTATTTAATTATTCATAGTTTTTATTTTATATATAAGTAATTTACAGATATAAAATGACATCATTATCCTCTGTAAAAGAACAGTAACGCATGCAAAATCTTAAAACAAAACCGTGAGTCTCGATTGTCTCTTTTCAAAAGAATTAAACACATCAGAAAAATTAGCTTATAATAAATGTATCTTCACTAGGGAAAATTAAACACATCAGAAAAATTAAACTTATTATAAATGTGTCTCCGTAGGGTGTCCAATCTTAATCACAATTATAATAATTAGCGAATTAATAGAGAATCTAGAATAAAAAATAAGGTGAATTGTTATAATATGTGTTTTCATTAAGATTTTTTTACTTCTATATAATTGATTGAGAATATTTTAATGAGTAAGACATTTAAACATCATATAGAAAGAAAATAAGGACTTATTTACTTTAAGATAAAGTGAAATTACTTATTTTTAATATTTTTTTATTTAATATATATATATATATATATATATATATATATAATAAAGTAATTTATTTTTCTTAATATATGCTAAAAGTAGAGATGGAAGACAATAAAACATAAAAAATTTTGAAAAGATGCTATTCGTATTTCCTTCTTTGTACTCTCTAGTTTTTATTCCCTCTTATTATATTTATTTATTCGCATCTCATATTTTTTTTCTAAGGTTAAATATATTTTTGTAAGTTAATTTACATTGAAAATTGAAATTAGTCATTCTTTAAAGTTTTTGACCAATTTAGTTTTTCATCTTTAGAAATTCGTAGATTTAGTTTTTTTAACCAAATTTTGTTAAGTTTATTTGACGTTTCAAACACGTTTTTCAACTAATATTAAAGCGAAAATGTGTCAAACGATGTAAACAACTCAAGGGTTATAATGAAACGTGTTCGAAGCGTTAAATAAACTTAACAAGATTTAGTTAAAAGGACTAAACTCACACATTTATAAAGTTAAATGACTAAATTTGGCCAAATTTCAAAAAGGGATTAGTTTCAATTTTCACTAAGGGACCAAAACTATAAAATTATTTTTTTCTTACAAGTCCTAATATTGTGACTATGACCAAAAGAGGAATTAGTTTGCTATATAAAATTATTTTTTATCTTACAAAGTCCTAATGTTGACTATGTTTTCCACATTCATAACATGTTAATACGCAAACACTCAATAGTTTAGATATTTACTATATACCATTTACAATCTTCTAAGATCTATTCATAATTTACATATATACATATAATCCTATATACATAATTCTATAATGGTTTTCTCAAACTTTTACCCAACAAGATCCTAAGGTCCCATCCAACACCTTTACAGGATTAAGAATCTGATATGCATATCAAATTGGTACATTGGATCTATTTAAGTTATTTTACTTTTATTTTATAAAAAATGAGTCTAAATAAGTTAAAAATGTACTCAAATAGTACTAATAAATTAATTTGATACATAATACCCATTTTGATACTTTTACCTAGTTCCACTTTTATCAAACAATTCAACCAGCATGTCTACTCTACAAGCAAGTTCAATTTCCACCCATTTATCACACTTTCATCGTCTTCATCATAAATTTGATTCAACACTAAAAATTATTTTACAAATATAATTCAATGTCCCATGCAATTATCATCATTACCATAAATTAGAAATAATAGTATTCTAAATTTTTTCTAGTTTCTCTTAGAATAATTATCCCTTAAACAAGATAAAAATTTAGTATAATGTAAATTAAGGTGAAAGAACCACTTCTCTAAGTTATTTCTACAGATGGCTAAAACACTACAAAACTAAGAGATGAAGGATATTATGAGAATATATATATATATATATATATATATATAAACTTACAGTATTTAGAAATTTAATAAATTTAAAAGTTTCTTTAACTCTCCAATTTCTCAATTAATTGATTTTAAAAGGAATGAAAATTGAAGGTGAAAATGAGTGAAAAAGAGGAAGAGGAATATAACTTAGAAAGACACTTGGAAGAATAGAGAAAGCAAGAGATAAAAACTTATCTCTTTCTTCTTCTACTTATTATCCCATTATTATATTATATTATTGTTTCATTATTATGAATTACTTGATATTTTATTTCTACCAATGACCTATCAAAGTGATATTTTAAGTCTACTCTAAATCTACGATTTTAAACCACATTTTTTTTTTATTGTGATATACTTGGATGTTCAAGAATCCGATGTGACTCTTCACCAATATATTCCAATGTGGAATATAAATATCTATTTTAAAAAAAAATTGATCTCAAAAAAAAAGTTTTCAACAATATAAAAATTGGTAATTGAATAAAAACACATGTAATGTTCCTCCTATTACTAGTAGTAAAAACCAACATAAAAATTTAGTTATCAGTCAACAAACAAAAATACAAGCAGTAAACTGAAACCCGAGTTTTCTCTCCAAACACGTTACTTTTTTATTGAATCAGTCACACGCATCCCAACAATTAATCTTAAAAAAAACAAACCCTAGTGAATAATAAATCCATGAAAAAAAACATTACTTAATCTAAACCTTTGCATACTATAATGTTATCTAATGAATAACGAATCCTCATGTAACGGTGATGTACGTAATCTATTTCAATTGTTTAATTAGTTTTTTATTTTTCCAAAATCTTTAAAATATTAAGTACAAAAAAATGTTCGTGTATAAATTTAAATCTTACATTAGATAAAAATAAAAATAAGAAAGTAAAATATTGTATAAGAATGAATACCCATAAATTTATTATTTTAAAATTTTAAATTGAAAATTGTATTGATGTTTTATGTGATTGACTTTATTAGTAATATATTTCCTTTTAAAAAATAAAATAAGAAAAATTAGATAGGATATGGATGGTGGGTGAAGATGAAGATTTGGTTCAATTCTATTGTACGAAATAATAATGGAAAATGTTTATTTGTTTCCTGGTAGGTTCTTCTATGTTTCCTTGCTTTTACCAAATCAAATTGAGTAACACAAAATGATCGTGAAAAGAATAACACGTATGCACCACGTCAATCAAACAAATGATTGTGCCAACACAGTCATCACCATCATCATCAATGCAATGCAAATTGGTATATATAAATTTAATGGCTATGCATGACTTTCACTTTATCCTCTCCCTTCTTCAAATTCTATTCACTTACGTCTTCCCAACAAAAAAAAAACGTATGAAAAACGTTTTACTTGTCAAATTCCAAATTACCTAATTTCAACTCAGATGTTTAATTCAGTGATTGGTTAAGATTATTTTTAAAATAAAATTGTGGATAAACCAGACTTGAATAAATTTAATTAATTTTTATCTCCTACCATACGCAATCCACAATTTAGTCATCTTCTATTTTTTTTTTCTAAAAAGTTCATTTTAATTCATTTCTCAATTTTCTTTTTATTTCGTCCGATCATCAAGCCATGAATATAATAACATGGTCAATTAAGGTATCACTAACATTAATCTAATTAATATAAATTAGAAAATTTCAAAACAAAATATTGTTTTAGTGGTAAAAAGTAAATTTTAAATTTAACTCAATTTCACAAAACTGACTTGTAAGATAAGATTTGTACCTCACTCATATATTATAAAATTGACTTATTTTTAATCGAGACGAGAGTTCTAACATTTAGAAATAGATGAAATGCATTTATTTTAAAATGAGATGTCAAAAATCAAGTATTGAACTAATATATATGCATGATATTATATGATGATTTTATATATTAAAATCATATAACATGTTTTCAAATGAAACTATAATTTTTCGTGGACATTGTTTATATAAAAAATGTGATTTTTAAAGTAATTGTGTTACACTCTAATTTCCTAAAATGATGAATAATTTTTCATGTGAATAGTAGGTTAAATTTTTATGTGTTTTGGGTTCCATTTTTCATTGAAAGAAACTCTCGTGAAACTCATCACCATCAAAAATGTCAAGTGGAAAGTGCATAATGAGAAGAAGGAAAGCACAAAAAAAAGAATATGCCCCCACCATAACTCTCACTTTCTAACATATTACAAGAAATTCATAATCTTCCATTTTGAATTTTATGTACCTTTTTCAAAATTTATATACAAAAATCTAATATCAATTATTAAAACTATGGAATCATTAAAATGCTCAAGATTTATCATTCTAATAATCTTGAAACCTTAATTCAATAATAATAATAATAATAATAATAATAAAACTAAACTACCTACATTAAAATATAGACATATCAACCAATTAACCAACTCTAGTCAACAACTTCAAGTGATTGATAACTTAGAATTGAATTAAAAGGGACTAAGAATTAGTGCAAATTTAACATGGATGCTTAAGAAACTCAAGGTGTTATTCATATATAACAATACAAAGGTAGTTGTAAACACTATTTGATTAAAGTCAAAGTGTTTGGTGAAATTAATCACATAAATCAATTAGAAAATGAAAACAGCACAAAACACTACTAGAATTCCTTATAATACATGGAATTTTTATTGCAAATTTGTTACAAATTTTGCAAGAATTTTTTTTTGTCATTTTTTCTAAGAATATTAGTTGATAGGTAATTCTTTCCTACAAAATTATAAAATTCGTAATTATTTTTTATATAATTTATTGTGAAAAGTGTTTTAAACAAAATATTTTTGTAAAAAAATTGGTAACAATTCTTTGCAAATTTTTTTTCACAACAAAATTTGTAAGTATTTCCTACCAAATTTTTTTTTAAAACAAAATTTGCAAAAAAATATGAATTTTTTTAAAAGTGACATGTTTAAATTATTTTTAAAATTTATCAAAAGATATTTAAAATATATTAGTCAGATAATAATATATAATTTTAATACATTATAAAAGCAATATAGTGAGGTAGTAAATTGTTATTATTTATATAATTGAAAAAGGAAAATCACAAAGATATGCTGTAAAATATTCACACTTTTCTTTATTTAAAGTTGTGAGTCGAGAAATAATATATCTAATTTATAACTTTTTGAAATCTAAATATTTGAACAAAAAAATATTAAATTATCCAATAATATAAAAAATAGTCCGGTATAATTAAAAAAAATGTATTTTTCTCTTAAACTCTCATGCATCATAAACTTGAATTTCAAAGAAGAAAATAACTCTCTTGTATTAGAATTTAGAAGCTATTGCATGGATCATTAATATATAGTTATTAGAAAGGAAGTGAAATAAATGCAAAAGCATCAAAATTTTGAATTTCATCAATTAAATATGCACCCATTTAAATTTTTTTTATATCATATTAAAATTTTAAATATGTATTTCAAAAAAATCAACTGTAAAGTAACACTATTAATTATTTTTCTGTTTCTCTTCTGTGATGAAATAATTACTGTTCAAAGATCATAGGAGGATATAAAAAGATACTAAATAATCTCAAGTTTTTTAAATATTTGCCTATTTAATCACACTATTCCATCTCTTTATCAATATTTGAAATCTTTTATATCATTAAATAATTTAAAATAAAATTTATTATAAATAAAATAATAAATTAAAAAAGTATGTACTCTTCTATCAATCACTTAATATTTATATTTGATTTTAATTTTCTTATACAAAAACGTGTACTCTCCCAAAAATTCAACATCTTTCTAAAGAAGTATCTAAGACAATTGTATCCTAAGGTTCCATCATTTGAAAATAAAAACTGGGGACAATATTTATAACATTATTTTAGACATATTTTCTCTTATTGTTTTGTATTTTATCGAAAAATAAAATATAAATTTGAGATTCACCTCTTATTTAATTATTATCCCTCTTTGATTTGTAGTTTTCGATTAAGTTGTAACAAAAAAGGTTAAAAGAGTATCTTAGCACTTTTTTTATTCAAATTCAAAGCAATATTTTTTTGAAACAAAACAATTTCGTGTCAATTTATTTCCAATAAAAGTGTCAAAGTCGCTCAACTATAAGATTAACACACTACTGTAGATATAGTGAGTTTATATTCAACTATATATCTTATTAAATAATAAAATCATCTTAATAAATAAAAAATCAAATAAAATAATTAAAACTGACACAAAAAAAAAAACAATAAACAAATAATACCACCTTTGTTAAACATTCATGTGTTGTTCACAAAATAACATTTAAAGAGATGAATGCATATATATTTTATTTTATATTGTATTGTGAACTATGATATTTTACACAAGATGAAATCATATAATTACAATGTAACATAAGATAAACTTATATGTAATTTTTTTCTTTGAATAAAATTTTCAAGTAATAATTTATTTTTATCATTTATAATATTCAAAGAATAAAAAATCAATTATGTTTGGTTATCTTGTTTGTATAAAATAATAAACATATTACTGAATTATGGAACAATTAATAAGTTAATTATATCAAAGATAAATAGATTGAAAAAAACTGAATTAGTTTTGCAACTAAAATCAAGTAAGATTATATTTGCAAGTTGTTAAAACGTATCTAAATAAGATCTCTATAACTAAAATGAGTCACAATTTTGTAATTGAGCCCAAACATCCAATTATTATTCGCGTAAAAATAAATAAGTCACACACAGATATACTTAAAATACAGCATAAATATATGTTTTATTTAATAATTTTTTATTTTATTTTCTTTAGTAAAATAAAGTATACAGATTTTTTTCTTTATATGGTTCGTTAACAAACAACTTATTATTTAAAAAATATCAAATAAACAACAGAAGATTTTATGTTAATAACTGAAACGGAAACGAATAAAATGTTATCTAAAATGAAATAAAATAAAAAAAATACATTTACAGATTTATAAGATAATTGACGGTGCATTTTATAATATAATAATGTTTTGGTGAAGAAAGAGAGAGAGAGAAAAACAGAAAGTGACAAAAAGTTGGCGATTTTGAGCAGCGATTGGCATGTGATTTATATATTACAAATTCTCTGAATTTCTGAATTTATTTGAGACAAAGAAAAAGAAGAGAACACAACACACACAACACAAAATGATGGAAATTTTTCTGTGAATAAGACAACTCACCATACCTTCCATTCCAATAGGTCAAGCACAATCACACCATCACACAATTTCACCATTGCTTTTTTCTCTTTCCCTTCTTCTCCGACCCAACCTTTTTCTCTCTGCAAAAACAAACTTATTATTCTCTCTATCTCTCTCCCAACCGACCAATTCATAATACACTCACACAACAAATGCAACTGTGTGAGTAATTCTGTTTCTCTGAGCAGAATCCTTCTACCCCAGTTGTTTTTATGCTTAAATTTTCCTTCTTATTGACTCTACCAACTCAATTTGCTGAGCTTCTCTCTATGGATGAACTGGGTTTTTTTTCCTTTTGACTTTGGGCTTTTCTTTTGACTCCCTGAGTCTGAGGTGAGGTTGGTCTCTGTTATCTAGAAAGTCCTAGTCTTTTGGGGGTTTTCTTTGTGTTTTGCCATCTGGGGTTGTGGGGACTTGCTGCACGGTCATGCCACCGGCGCTGTCTGATCCGTTGTCAGCGATTACGGCCACCTCCGACGCCGTTTTGAAGCCATCAAAGCCATCTGCACCGGAGAATCGGCGATTCCGGGATCTTAGAGGGTTGCAGTGGCGGATAAATCTTGGCGTGTTGCCGTGTTCGACTTCGACTTCAATTGATGATTTTCGTCGAGTCACGGCCAATTGTAGAAGAAGGTAAATCCTCAGCTACATTTTATGTTTTTAGTTTTATTTTTTGGTGTTTAATTTTGATGATAATGTATTTTTGTGTGTGTGACTTGTGATTATGGTGGAGATAAATTCGTGGAAGTAAAGAATTTTCCATCGCTTTGAATTTGGGATGTATTCATTAGGTTAAGGGGAACACTATGGGTAGATTATTACATCGACAATTTCACTGGTGGAAAATTTAAATGATTAATCTGTTCTTTCTCTGGTAGTGAGGATTTCTTGCTGCGTGTTTGATGAATTCTGTGTTTGCTTGCATTTTGATAAATTTTTTTTTCTTGTTAGGTATGCTAGCTTGAGAAGGCGCCTTCTGGTTGAACCACATGTTCCAAAGAATGGGACTAATTCAGCCAATCTTGTCATTGACAATCCACTTTCACTAAATCCAGGTACATCTAAGTTTTTCGTACTGTATTTCAGTACCTTACTTGGAGTTAAATCTTTAACCAAATTACGGATCCCTGATTCAGCCAATCTAGTTTTCAGCATGTTTGATATCTATGCTGCCAATGTACACTTTATTGAAACTTTTCTCAGCTGCCTAAACCAGAGCCTCATAATGTACTCTATATTCAGTCTATTTCTTCTTTAAAGATAAGTAAATGAATGCTTATGTTGTTATGACGGAGTATATCCATGTCGCCTGCTTATTTTATGCAAATTCAATTCGTGTAAAGATTAAGATGAGAATTAGTGCATAGTGGCAATCAATCACTGGTTATGGTAAATGGCAATAATGGATTTAAAAGAAGAAAATTGTCCTATATTTTGTTGTAGTGTTCATGGAATTCTGTCATGTGAATCGCTAATGATTACTCATCTGTCACTTTTTAGTATAATATATACAATTGAACCTGACCTGTAAATTGGCCTTTATATGCAGATAGTACATGGAGTCGTTTTTTCCGCAATGCAGAGCTGGAGAAAATGGTTGATCAGGATTTATCACGACTATACCCAGAACATGGCAGTTATTTCCAAGCACCAGGATGCCAAAGCATGTTGAGACGAATTTTGTTGCTGTGGTGTCTCAGGCACCCAGAATGTGGTTATAGACAAGGTAAAATTATCTGGGTCAGGCAATGGAGCAATGGTGTCTAACAATTCATCAGCATTAATTAAATTTATAGCCATTTTTAGTATGCTTCTAATTTTCATGTGCTGTATTTTCCTTCTAACTCCAAATAAATATTTCTATTCTAGCTATTATTCCTTTATGTTATGTATGCTTTCTCATTCTGTGATGCTCGACAAATTTTTTCCTTACAATTTCCAACCTGGCATAATTGATAGTAGAGCATGAAAATGCGTTTTGTTACATTAGCCAGAAGAATGTGATGAGATGTTACACTAAAATAATACTTAAAGACCTCTGCAGTGGGGTTTAGTTTATAACTTTTGTTTCATAAATTCTTTACTGTCAGCAAGTGCTTAATTGCTTTTACATTGCCTGCTGCCCCAAAATCTGTAAAGAATTTGATCACAAATTTGTCTATGAACTTATTGACAGTTCATTCACTTACTTGATAGGTATGCATGAGTTACTTGCTCCTCTGCTTTATGTACTGCAAGCTGATTTGGAGCGTCTCTCAGAGGTTCGGAAGCTTTACGAAGATCACTTTACAGATAGATTTGATGGCCTTTTAGGTCAAGAGAATGATCTTTCTTACAGCTTTGAATTTAGAAAGTCTCGAGAATTGATGGAGGATGGATTTGATTCCCATGGAAATTCTGTTAAAGTCAATAGTCTTGATGAACTTGATCCTGAGATACAGACCATTGTATTACTAAGTGATGCATATGGAGCTGAAGGTGAACTGGGCATTGTTTTATCTGAGAAATTCATGGAACATGATGCATACTGTATGTTTGATGCTTTAATGAACGGGGCTCATGGTTCGGTTGCAATGGCTGATTTCTTCTCTTCCTCTCCTATATCCGGGTCCCATAGTGGCCTTCCTCCCGTGATTGAAGCTTCTACTGCATTGTATTATTTGTTGTCTCAAGTAGATTCATCTCTTCATAGCCATCTTTTTGATCTTGGAGTTGAACCCCAGTACTTTTCTCTTCGATGGCTGCGAGTTTTATTTGGACGAGAATTTTCACTTGACAACCTTTTGATCATCTGGGATGAGATATTTGCATCCGAGAATAACAGCAATGGAAAAGGTTCTGATGACTGTGAGTTCAGAATCTTAAGTTCACCCCGTGGAGCATTTATCTCAGCTATGGCAGTAGCAATGTTACTTCATTTGAGATCTTCACTGCTTGCAACCGAAAACCCTACAAGGTGTCTCCAGAGATTATTAAACTTCCCTGAAGACATTAATATCCAAAAACTACTGGAGAAAGCCAGATCCTTGCAGGCTCTTGCTCTAAGTGTTGATATTTCATCCTCGTCACTTTTGTATATCGGCTTCCATTACCAAAGTAAATCGAAGTATAGTAGATCTGTGACCCTTCCATCTGAATCTCTATCTCCGAAAACTCCTCTGGGTTTGGAACCTGATAGCTACTGGGAAGAAAAGTGGAGAGTTGCCCAGAAGGCTGAAGAACACAGGCAAGATGGTCTAGAAAAACAGGTTCCCACTCGGAAAAAGGGATGGACAGAAAAAGTAAAATTCAGTTTGAGAAGAGCAGAATCTGGCCCTCCTAGGTCAAGAGTTCAGAGTGGAAAAAATTTTAGGCGCAGTTTGTTGCAAGATCTGCGCAAGGCACTTGGCTCAGATGATGATGCAGAGAAAATGCAGCCAGATGAAACCATATGCCAGAATGAGAATCCTTCTGAAGCAGTTCAAGTACAAGAAGACAGTAGCTGCAATGGTGACAACAATTACTCATCTGATGATAGATCTCCAGGTGTACCTTTTGGCAGTGAGGAAGACTTGTCTATATATTCTGACCCAACTAGCCCCCCTAATGAGGCCAATGATCATGAAATAATCTCAGGGAAAACTAGTGTTGCATCTAATTCATCCCTGGACGAACGCTATGAAACATCAGGTATTAGTTCGCCATTGCCAATGCCATATCCTCTTGAGAACATTTCTCAGACATCATTCTGCAATACAGGAATTTCTGAATGCAATGAAACTTCTGATAGCAGTCCCAATGATCAACCCCGTCCAATCTCTGATCTTCCTGAGAACATTTCTCAGACATCAATCTGCAATACACGAAATTCTGAACACAATGATTCACCCCTTCCCATCTCTTATTCTCCTAAGAACATTTATCAGACTTCATTCTTTGATACACAAAATTCTGAATGCAATGAAGCTTCAAATACCAGTCCCAATGATCCACCACTAACCTCAGGGTGCAACAACAGTAATGCTGAAAATAAAGCCACACCTCCTAAAGAGAAAAAGCATAGTAAGTTGCAGTGGCTTTGGCCCTTTGGACGGAATACTGTTGAGGCTGTATCTGAGAAAGCTAGTGGTAGCACTCAAAATAATGCTCCACAAGCCACCTCATCCACAACTAATGACCATGGTGGTTGTTCTGTTAGCTCCAGAGGAGAATCGGTGGACCAGAATGTTATGGGCACTCTGAAGAATATTGGGCAGTCTATGCTTGACCATATTCAGGTAGAGCTCTTTTCCACTATCACACTTCAATGACAAGGTTTTAGTAAGATATGCTTAGTTTGAGTGCTTTTCTATTCTCAGTATGAAAACATTTTATGAATGAAATTTGGTGTTTCCCTTGTGGTGCAGGTAATTGAATCTGTTTTCCAACAAGACAGCAAAGGCCAGGTTACTGCCATGACAGCTCTCAAAGAGCTTCGGAAAATTAGCAATCTTTTGTCAGAGATGTAGATGTGTATATATATATTATATATATAAATAATGTGATTACAATTCATTAGGGCCAACGGAATTAAGTTCTTCTGCTTCTTTCTGAACTCCACCAAAATTTTGCAGAGATGAATTTGTAAATATATTTATTCGGGTTTCATAATAAACAGACTTGCATTTATGAATATGTTCTGCTTTCTTGCATTCTAGAACAGTTTTTTGGTTTTGTTACTGTCTTCTCTTCCTGCATCCTAAAAATTCAGGCTAAACTCTTAATCCTTTATATAAAGGTTAATTTGGAATGTAAAATCCTCTTTTCAGATTGAAAGATGCCCCTTGTAAATTTACCTTATTGTTTATTTTTTTCAAATAAAATATGTAGACTGAATTTTATAGGGTGCAAGTAAAGGTTTTGTCACTAGTTTCTGAACAGTGATGATTTTATGTGTAAGTTTGATCAGTGAGTTGTTGACAACAAAATCAAAGGCAATAGGGATAAGGATCTCTTAATATATGATAAATATTATTTTGCTTAAATAAAAAATCAAATATGTCACAGTTGTTGTTGACACCTGTTATCAGATCGTTTTATTAATTTGGTAGGTAGCTGGTGAGACAGAGTACATGAATTAAAAATACACTATCAACCACTGCTGCATGTTACTTTAATGTCTTTTACAAAAGAGTTATTTAAGATTAAAAATATGAGTTCTTTAGATTTTTCTTTTAACACTTCCAGGTAACTAGATGGAATTCATAATCAACTTTTGTTTGTATGAAACTATATCTTAGTGAATAAAAAAAATTGCGAGCTTCAGTAATGAGTTTTTATTTATTTATGTTTTTTATTTTGATACAAGTTCTTTATTTTAAGGATTTTTGCTATTATGTGTTAAATATAATATTTAGGTGGCCATGACAAGAATGGGGTATCACTATAAATTAATAGAAACACAAGTTAAAACAAAATTAATTATAGTGATAGGTTTGTTTAATATATATTAGTATAGAAACATTAAAATATATTAATTTAATTTTATTGTTATTCTTTTTAAATTATTGATTCAGTGTTGTATTTGTTTATTATTATTTTAGTTATTCAATTATTTATTTTATTTTAGTGAAATATTGTTTTATTAAGAAATGATAACTATGTCAAATTACAATGAAAAATGAGTATTACACGAATATTACTAATGAATATTTTTATTAAAAATTTAGATTACATAAGTTAAAATAACTTAAAAACTATAAATTTAAAATTATAAAACATATATAATTGTCTAAGATTAAAATTGGATTTAATAATTGATTATATTCTTATATATTATTTTACAACATTGCTAATTAGATCATTTATGCAATACTTTTAGTGTAACTTTTCAACTTTATAGTTTTTTCCACTCAACTATTTTTTTATTTAATCTTGCCAAATATTACTTGAATAAAATTGCTACTGTAAATATTGATGGTTTAAATATTTGTTAATATACTATTAAAGTTGTATATTATTTTTATAATATTTTAATAATTTTTGACCCATTAAAGTTTTTATATATATATATATATATATATTTATATATATATATAT
>Ga0099822_1003878_pt1 | contig 19319 bp, 10 predicted proteins | sample CowpeawhiteBW_FD_76839 | JGI IMG/M metagenome (GOLD analysis project Ga0099822, IMG submission 76839) | Root nodule microbial communities of legume samples collected from California USA - Cow pea white BW | ecosystem: Host-associated > Plants > Roots > Nodule | place: USA: California | collected...
AACCAATGTTAGCTTGACACGTGGCACAATCGTGACCTGCCACGTGGCAGTACATTTTTTAAATAAAAAAATCTCAAATTGACACGTGTCACAACCATAAGGTGACACGTGGCAGTTTAATTTAAAAAAAAATTAAAAATTAAAAAAAAATTAAAAAAATTGAAAATTCCACTGACACGTGGCATGTACGGAGGCGATGTTAAAGTTGACTTAACGGCAGGGACCAAATTGAACTTTTTAAAGAATTAGAAGACCAAATTGAACCTAAAAATAATAAGGGGACCAAAATGAACCAACCTAACAAATTAGGAGACCAAAATGGTAATTAAGCCTAACAACAATCATTAATATCAATTATATCTTAAAATAAATTCTAGATTGCGAAAAAGCATTGTTTACTTATTTTAAAATAAGCATCAAAATAAAAATAATAATTTCATATTTTTGAGGATTAAAGTAAACAAAGTATTTTATAAGTGCTATTTTATCGTTCAATAAAGAATAAAATAATCAATTAAATTTTTTTAAGAACAAATAATAGAGTTTTTTAAAAAAAAATAAAAAAATCAGAACACAGCCATAAAAATACAAAATGTATCCCGTTGTAGAATTTGAAACGGCTAATAAAGAAGTATCATTTCCCGCACAATGCTGATTTGGCCTCCGTCCCCAACTCTCCACTAATCCAAACTCGCTAAAATGGAGCTTCCTAAGAACAACGCCCAAAGCGAAGACGAAACCACCGTCGCGCTGAAGAAGAAGAGGTTGCGGCGCGTGAGCTTCGCCGACAACGAAATCACTTCCGTCCACGTATTCCGCCGTGACGATGATTCCTCATCTCCCTCCGAAGCCCCTTCCGATCCCTCCATCGTAGGGTTTTTCCGCGACCTCGCCTCCGACAGCGACGACGACGACAAAGAACAGCCGCAACTTCACGAGGAAGCGGAGGACGGAAACTCCTTCCTCCGTCCAATTGGCTCTCCTTATCCCGGCGACAGCAGCACCGCAGACGAAGGCGACGGTGCGCCTAGATTCTTTCCTTTCTCTTTCGCGGAATTTTCTTACCCTCTCCGTAGTTTATTATTAATTTGTTGCTCATGATGTACGCAGACGACGATGACGACTTTCGTGGTCCAGTGTCCGCGCATTTTATCAGGCCGGAGCGGTTGTCGGACTCCGGCGTCTCGGACGACGTGACGATGGACTCGACGGCGTTCTCGATGCATTACAGGAGTCTCGCTCGGTCGGACTCTGGCGACATCAAGACACTCCAGTTCGACGTCACGACGCCGAACTCTCACTCTCGAGGAAGTTACATGGAGCTCACGGAGCCCAAGTTGTGTGGAGTGGTGCTCGACGCACATAGCGCAGGCAAAGACTCCAATGACATGAGCATCGAAGGAGAGCAGCAGAGGGGTTCTGAATACGACATACTACCCTCTCCTGCGTTTGGTGCTGCAATATTGGTTCAGGGAGCACCCAATAACTCACCGCAACGCAGCTTGGAAGGTTCGGTTGCGTCTCCTCCATTTATTCAATCCCACCAGAAACAACCTTCTGATTCTGCAATGGAGGTGAGCATTACTTGTTTGTTTCAATTAGCATTTATAGTTTAGGAGTTCTTTTTTATTCCCGTCGAATCAGAGATTAATCTCTCGGGTGTTTTACAGACACCAAAATGATGGACATCTCTTTCTGCTTGTGCTATGAGCCACTAATTGAATAAAGTAAGGTGAAGAAACTAATAAAAGTAAATAAAACTAGTATTTCATAAGTTAACGTTAGCGTATACATGAACTAAAAATAAGTTTTTTGAGATATATCAGCTTATGTATAAGCTAATTTTATTTGATGGTAATTTTTTTCTTATAAAAATGTTTATGAATATTTTTGTTCAATTTAATCATATGAGTATGCGGTGTCACTTTTTTGTGTGTATGTTGTATGCATTTGATTTGATTAATAGTATCAAGTTGTAGGTATGCATGGTTTATTTGTGATGACACTTTAGTGGTTATCCTTATACCTCCTATTGCAATTCTCGGGTTATGTGCAAGATTAATTCATGTTGTCCGTTGTTTGTTTTTTCTAGGAAATTAAGGAGTCTACTAAAGATGCAACTGAGATTTTGTCAATTTGTAGACAACTGGACTTTGAGAATGCCAATAATGAAACATCACCGAGGGTGGGTGAACACAAAGGAATGGTGTTGGATTCAAATTCTAAGTCTCATAAAGTAGACCGAAATCCAATATATGAGTCTACGCTGTTGTTGTTGTCTGGAAGAAAACAATCATTTACGAGGTCCCCTGTTTCATCCGCACATGCTGGAAACATAACTCCACGTTTAGAGCAATCTGCTTTACATGGTCCAGAGGTAAGTGTCACACATTGTGCAACTTCTTCTGCGCATAGAAGCATTGCAAAGATGGTTACTATCGAGCCTCTTGCCATGTCGAGTCTCAAGAAAGGAATGGACATATTGAAAGCTAGATTATCAAAATACTCTCCTGGATTTCTTTTGTCAAATGAAAAAAATCAAGAATACAAGCAAGAAGAAAGTTGCCAAATTCATTTAGGGGAAAAACTGTTTAGTTCAACTCCAACTAGTAACACGTATAAAGGTTTGGCTTATTGCAATGATCGTGGAATTCAGTCCTTAAAAAATATTTCCAAGTTAAGTCAAAATGAAGATATTGTGGACACCAAAATGGATGACGGAGACTTAAATCCAATTTCAGCTTCTTCCTCACAGTTGACTCATTTAAGGATGGTGGGAGATGTGGACCTGGCAGATAGGTCAGGGAAAAATGAAATTCTAGTCCCAAGTTCTCCTATCCACCAAGTAACACCTCAGTTGTGCTTGCCGCAAGACGTGCCTCCCAAGGTTACTGTTGATGGTCATGGTCCTGATAACAACCCCCATTCAGTACTCAATGTAGCTCAGAGCCCTCTTACCAAATCTGGTATTGGGAATTCTTCTGGGAAGAAAAGAAAAGGTGTCCAGATACTCAGAAATGAAGACAAAATAGATAAAATAGGGAGGATTGACAGAACACCAGAGGCTCATTCAAATGCGAGTGGTGATCTACAGTTAGTTTTGGAGCAAACAGGTTCTATGAGAAGGGAAAGAGTGATGCTTGGAAATCAGACTTCGAATGATGGGGATCTAGTACGGTTACTGTTTTATGTTGTATTGTATATAGTTTCAATTGGTTAGATGGGACACTAAGCTTTTCACATTACCTTGCAGTTTCTTAAAAAATTCTTAGACAGAACAACTCACCTGCTACCTCCTTCAGTTGATAAGCTAAATTTGAGATTGGTATGTTCTAATTTGTGGGTGTTGACTTAGAAAATGATAGTATTCAACTGAAAATATGGATATTGTTGCTTAGTCTTTAGTTTTGATTGTTCTCTTAAACATCTCATAGCTATTTATATGAATAACTTTAAGCCCGTCAATATTTAGATTGGCAGGTTGGAAGATATTTTGGTTCATCTGCAGAAAGTTAAGAAGACAGAGATTGTTTGTTCTGAAATTCAATCTCAGGTCTGTTAAAATAGATAATGAAATTTAATATACTTTTTTCGGTTTATTATAACATAGCAAACTTACATTTTACAGTAATTAGAACATGTTACTTCTTCTAAAGACAGTTTAAGCCTGGCATCTGTTTACTCACATGACATGACATGGTTCTTGTTTTTTTCCCAGCATAAAATAACCGATCGTTTAAACATTCATAGACACAAGAGGTATGCTTATGCGTCTGACTAAGTAATACATATCTGTATGGTTATGGAACTGTTTTGAATATGATCGCTTGGTGATGTGAACTTGGAGAAATCTTTTGCAGAGTTGCTGAAACAAGAATATTGCTGCATAGTATAGCATATGAGAAGGCAAAATTACAATTATTGCATATTAAGCATGACAAATTACTGGTACTCTATCTTACTTGAAAACATGTTAGCATTTATCATTGCCCACAGTTGGTGATATGAACTGCCGTTGTAAACAGGAAAAGGGACAACAGATTAGTTCTGGGCTTCAAGAGTGTGAGATGATAAAATTAAATTTCATCCCATCATTTAAACGTGGGGCAGTGGACAGTCAAGCGAATGATAGTTTTTCCAAGGGAAAATCTCAGGTATAACTGTTTGTATGAAGTATTTATTTAAATTGACCTGGAACTGGGAATGAGGTTGAGGGAGGAGGAATACAATTGTATAGTTTTTTTGTGGGAAGGTTCCTCAAATTACCTAAAAGCAATTCAAGTGAGAACTATTCTGTTTGAGGGAGTTTCTCTGAAGCAAATTTTGTTGGGCTTAGGCTAGTGGTTTGAAGTTTGTACTTACAAATACTATGCAAAAATTATATAACGAATTGTGATGTGATGTTATCCGCAAGACAAAGTACTAACTCTTTATCTATACTAATGCTAGACTAACTAAATAAGGAAATTGCATGTAAATCGCATTTAAGTTTGTGGGGTGATCATAAATATTTAATGGCCTGTTTGGATGGGCTTCTTTAGTAGGGCTTTTAAGAGAGAAAAATATGAAGAAAAAAACGAAATTAACTTCTCCAGAAGTTAAAATTAGTTCATTCATAAGTTAAAAATAGAAGTTTGGAGAATTTTGAAGAAGCTCTGTGAGAGAGTTTTTACTAGTAGCTAATGTATAAACTAATTTTAACTTGTGGAGAAGTCAATTTCATGTTTTTCTTCTTATTGTTCTTTTTTGGAAGTCCTTATGGAGAAATTAATCCAAACAGAGTCTAATTATTTTTCCCTAAGATCACCTTTTGGAAAAGAAAGAAACTTCCACTATTTCCTGAAATATGTTGATCCAATGCTATATCACAATTTTCCATTTAAAGATTCATGAAAGAATAGTAAAGATAGAGAAAAGATCACACAACCCTTTTATACTGGTTCACTCTCAATTTTTGAAAGCTACACACAGTCTCTTTTTTTGTATGCATTAATCTCCTCTGTTTTTTAAGCTGTCAAACTTTAGTGTGTAACCTAATTTTCACTGTTGTGTTGTAAATAGGTAGAAATGTATTTAAGCTTTGTTTAGCATTGGTCTTAAAAGCTAAATTTGGAACTTCAAATCAAAACAAACTCTCTGCAGAGTTTGGTTAGTAACTGTATATTGAACATTTCTCCTCCTTTTGGTTCTGGAAGAAACCAATACAATCTCCTCTGTTTTTTAAGCTGTCAAACTTTTGTGTTGTAAATAGGTAGAGATGTATTTAAACTTTGTTTAGAATTGGTCTTAAAAGCTAAATTTGGAACTTCAAATCAAAAGAAACTCTCTGCAGAGTTTCGTTAGTAACTGTATATTGAACATTTCTTCTCCTTTTGGTTCTGGGAGAAACCAATACAATCTCCAAGAGCTGTAACTTCTGTTTTTTGCTTGTTTCGAAGACTTGTTATCCTCTTGATATGTAACAAAATGTAAATGATTTGTATTACAAATGGTGGCTGGCCAGAGTTTAAAGTCTCTCAAAACATTATAACAATTTATGCTTTAAGTTTTGATATTTTAAATATACAGCCATCATTAACCTTGCAATAATCATAATAATAAACCAATTCTGTTCTGATCAACCAATATTCTGTAGAATGCATGATATATTTTCATTTGCATTTGTTCCAAACTCTTGTTTATAGTTTGATGGTGTCACTTGATCATGAAAGGATCAACCTGTTGTGCTGTTCCATTGCATTTTAATTGGCAATATTTTATTGTTCATTGCTAGGTTTCTTGCAAAAAGGTATTGGAAAAGAAGCAGGAACTTGAATCTTTGGAATCAAAAGCAAAATCTTTAAGTGAATTCTTACAGAGTCACTGCAAGATGGAAGGAGACCAAAGCTTTACTGACACCGTGAAAGCTGTTTCTGGTTATTTGCAGAAGAGAATGCCTTGCAAGTCTATACGCCAGAATTTGAAGGTCGTGTGACTTTAAATATGTTTTGTCCTCATACCATATATAATATATACTTTTTTAATAATGCTAAACATCCATTTTCTTCTACTTTTTTGTTTCCCAGTTGTGGGAAATTGAAGATTTTGAGCGCAGGGATGACTGTCACAAAGTTTGTCTCAACTATTGTGGTTATGTAACCCAAAGGTTAGTTAATTTTGCTCCATTTCTTTCTGTGGTTGAAGCTGAAGTGTATCTTTTATGATGACTAAATATGAAAGTTCCAACTTATTTTGATGGAATGCAGGGTCACTGTAAATACTGGTCACTCTAGCATAATAATATCAACTAGCTTGAATGATGTGAATATTGGGAAGGTAAGTTAATTAACAATTATTCTGTTTTATTACAGCATTCAATATTCATACCTTTCTCTTTTCTAATATGGTGTCTCTATTTTTCAGACCTTCCCAAACTTGGAATCTTTTTCTGCATTTGTGTTTGTCTTAAATCCACATACCTCTAAGAAGTTCACTGACTCAAGCAGTATGGCACGAGAAATACAGGTAGATACTTTATTTCTTATGAATATGATAATTTTCTTTTAGCAAGTTATTGTTATTTTTTATTTCATATTTTCTTTGATTATGGATATGCACTTGATCATGGACCAAGAAACTTAAAACAATGCTATGGATCATGTATAAGCCATTGTATTGTTGACTGAGCCACAATTTAAAATGGAATGGCCCAGTATAACAGTTATTGGTGGAGAGGCCCTTCCTGAGAGCGCCAAAGTTCACCCATGTTTCAATGGTCCTTGCTTAAAAGCCTCACTATGGCCTCCTTCCTCCACCTCTAGAATTGCTTCTTGTTTTTCTTATGAAAAACTGGTTGTTGGTCCACTTTCACTCTTGGCCACCAAGCTTGACTTCATTTTTGTTCCTCCTAAATAGATGGTCCTGATTAAGTGGTGTGGTTTCTCTTGAGGACATCACTTGGGAACATTGGGATACACTTTTTGTAGCTTACCACCTTGATGACAAGGTGTTTTTCCGTGGGGAAAGGGATTATTGAAATCTAAGACACAAGCAACATTGTAGATGACAGAGAGCTGACCATAGATAGGGTAGGTGCTATTGATTCCAGGACCCAACAGCCTCACAAAGAAGCATGAAGTATGGGACGATTGCATACATTAGAATTTAGGCTAATAAAAAGAATCACCCATGTCCTCCCCTGTCCGCACTACTAATAAAAAGAATCGCCCCTTACACTTATGACTTGGGCTGAATGTTTCATCGCACACGATGAACTAGCATCTCTTCGTGGGTGAGCTTCTTATAATTTGTTTTCGTGGGTATTGGCAATAGAGGGGGAGCACTTGTAGGTACAAACAAGCTCTGTTTAGCCTTGCGTTGATGCTTTTGTTCCATCAACTTGTCTTGTAATCTTGCTAGAGCAGCTGTTTGTATCATTGAATGAGGTTGCGATGCCTGAGATCCGGACTCAGCTGCTAACCTTTCAAACTTGTTAAGATAATCTGATGTACCCTTCTGTGTCAGTTTGAAGAGGGCACCTTGAGGATCATCATAATAAGATGGGGCAAAATGAGTTTCCAATGCTTGCAGCAGAACTTGGCACGTAACAATCATGCCATTGTGATATATCCATTGATACCAGCTGAGAGCAGGACCTTCCATGTAAAATGATGCTACCTTGATGCGATCTGCCTCTGGAGTCGCATGGTAATAAAAAAATTGGGATATCTTGAATATCCAGCTCATGGCATCTTGCCCTTGCCCATTAAAGCGAGGAACCTCAAGCTTCATATGGGATGTGAGAGGTCCCGTTTTGTCCTGAGTATGAATTGTCTCATATGATGGCTCTGATTTGGTCCCCAGGGTAGCAAGTTGTTGCAAAATCATATCCATCTTTGCATTAAGGCCGTCGTGATTGGCACTCAGCTCTGTCTGATGTTGCGTTAAACATTGTATGGCCTCTTCCATTCGGTCTGATGCGGTCTTGGATCGGGTATTGTGGTCTGTCATGGCGTGCTCTCAATGAACGTATGAAATGATAGATAAAAGTTTCCTTGTTCTGAGGTCAAGGTCCTCCTTAGAAGAAAGAGACAAAGAGAGAGACTAATTTCTTTTTTTCTGCCATGCACCTTTAGTGCAAAGGAATATATAACAGAATTACAAACCACAATTATTCGAGTATTCTCACTATATCTGACAAGATTTTAAAAGATAACACATCATTTGATTAATTTAAATGGTAAAATCAGCTAAATTTAAGGCCGTTTTGTTGACTCTTCTAGGCCTTTCGTCATTCCTTCAATTGAGCTCTTCAATAACTTCTGCATGAACCTCTCATAAGTATGTGTTGGACTGCAGAGTGATGGGCTCTGTTTCTCTATCAATGTCAAAGTCGTGCAACTTTTCCAGCACTCAGGACAATTTCGAAAACTTGCATAGATGTGCCAATTTTGTTGCATGAGTGCAAGTTTTGCTGCTTGATAAATTAACTTGATGTAGAATTCCTTGTGAGGTTAGAACTGATTGAAACAGGGAAGACACATACCCGGGGACATTAGTGCATTAAATTTAATTAAACTAAGCACCAAACTAATTATGAATTTCTCTTGAGAGTCCTTTAAACGTGGAGAGAATGTCAAAACGATTTATTACTAAAAAATTACCTAGGTTCGTTAGGAAAAATGATTAACGAAAGTGACGAAATAAAAACAAACTAAGGTTGAACATATATGATCCAATAGGCAATGTTTGCTTAATTGACGAGACTCGCGCTGAAGAGACGTAATTATAGAGAGACTTGGAACCAAAAGCGGAGTTTATAAGGACTAGGCTTTTCGTGGTACATATGAGCTAGAGTGTTCTTCCTACATCTTAATAGGTTTCAAGTATTAAAATGTAGCAAATGATTTCCAACAAGCTTTGTAGCTGACCTGCTAATCGATGCAGATAACAAGCTCACTGCTAAGTAATTTGCTAGATGTGGTTGAAGAGGTTCAATTAGCTCGGATAGAAATTAGAAATTTGGTCGACGCAAAGTTCTATTCTCATTCAGGTAAACAAGTTTTCCATACTCTGAAATATTACTTCTTTGAATTCAATTCTCATTTCAGCTTTGAATTGAATCCTCCATTATATACAAAATAATCTTCCGATATTCATTGATGGTACCTTGCATTTTCATTGAAAAATTTTGATGAGGAGAAACTGCATTTTCACTTCCATTCATGCTCTGGTTTTGCAGTTCAGAGGCTTGATTTGCAGCTGTCTTTCATTGATTTCCATAGTGGGAGGAAGGTGAAAGCCATATTTGATATAACGTGCTTAAAATGGTAAACTTTTGCTTCCTTTTTGTTTTAATTTTAATTTGCTGAGAGTTGGTCCTTTCTTGTTCGGAGTTTTATATGCATCTGCAAATTTACCCTGGTTGGTTCTCTTCGAAGTCGGTGTGTAAGGAGAGGAGAAAACGTATTCGCTATAAAGTATCATATAAAATATTTAAAACTATATTATATCTTATAAAATATAAATTAATAGGCCCAGAACGCGAATATTCACAAACCACCTACCACCAATTTGAGGTATTTTGGACCTTTTTGTTAAAAAATTTTAAACACATCCAAAATTCAAATTATTATTAGAAATAATTAGAATTTTTCTAGTGTTATTGTTGGACCTACCCGGTAATCACTATCAGGTTATGATCATACTGCGGACAAATTTTAGACCAGTAAGTTCCACATTTAAAAGGTTTTACTGTATTTTGGATTTTTGTTAGATAAATTATAAGCATTCTGATCACTATCATTTTTTATTTTTTGGCAGAAATTTAATTTTTGTTTTGATATGACGATGCTCATTGATAAGAATTATTTTTTTATTTTTTATTTTAGTTATTATTATTAATATTATTATTTCTACATTTTTGTTTTTCGGTTTTTGGTTAAATATCTTGGCATTTGCAATTAAAGACGGCGATTGATTTGAAAAATGGTTTCTGGGCAGTGGGGTCTATCCTTCCGGGGTGGTTCCCTCTCAAATATTTGAACCTTCTGGTGCGGAACAGAAGTCTCTGCCTGCATCTCTTGCACATGAAATCAGAAGTGCCACAGAGCGTGTGAGAGTTGGATATTCAAGAATTATAAAGCTCTGTAGATGTATTTCCCATGCAGTTCTTTCAGGCTTCCTCCAAAACCAGATGATTGGAAATTAGGGTTTACACTTGCATTCAGCACACGGAAAATTCGTTGTATATCATCCACTGGATAGTGCTGCAATAGGTTAATGCTTTTGTTGAATTCGGTTTAGGGTCCGAAATTTAGAGTTCATCACAAGTGATGAAAGCGGACAAGCAATGTTTTTATTTTATGATTAAGAAAACTGCTTAAAATAAATCTATAATTCGGTCTTTGATTTTGTAACCTTTTTATTTGAGTAAAAAGGATACAATAGGGTAATTTCAGATATTAATTCAATTTTCTGTATAAGATCAATGATCCAGCAATAAGTTTTCTAATTTAATTAAGTTCCAAAGTTATTGAGTTTCATTGTTTAATTATTTTATAAGTTGGATAATATGATAGCTGGTTAGTTTAGTTTGTTTTTCTTTTCTTTATTTTTAATTTGTGTCCGTGTTCATATAAAGTCATGTTATTGTGGTTATTTTAAGTTGAATATCTTTTGTTGTTTATAGTAGTAAAAGTTATTTTTTATTTTATATTAATCGTAATATCATTTAATATTAATTTAAAATTTTTGAATATTTAATAGATTAAATTTAACTAATAAAAATATTCAAATTTATGAAGCATTATAGTCCTTTTAAGTTTGAAAACCGAATTAGAATTTTTAAATAATTTGAGAACCTAATACTTAAAGTAATAATTTTATTTATTATATAATATAATATTGAAATGTAAAATAAGATAAAGTAAATATGATTTAGTTATCAATTTAAGAACCTGCTTCCTAAGTAATCAATTTATATGCGGAGATGATTTTCGCAAATATTGTTTCTTAAATATTAAAATGTTCAGTAATTGAGTTTATAATTTAGCCATGTAAACAAAATGAAATAAATGCATGAATTGTCAATTTTTTCTTTCATCTAAAAATTAAATGAAAAAAAAAATCTTCTATAGAAAGAAAAAATATATAAAAATGGCCACTGATACAACTATGAATCATAAATTTTTAGATGTTAAAACAAGTAATATTTCAATTTGTAGATATAAAAGCTGATTTTGAAAGATCTTACATTTACCTTAATTTAATTAATTAATTTGTTCATAGAACAGTTTTTGTCTTCAAGTTTATAGGAAAACAACTAAAGCTTTTACGATTTTTATTACTTTGATAATCCATGGAGAGAAGAAATTTGAATATATTATATATAATATGGATAACATAAAAAGATCGTTGGTTTTTAGTTTTGCTAACAATCTTTTCCGTGTTTTTTTATGATGGTCAACCAATTTCTTGAAACAAACCTTTTTCCTTATTCTACCAAGATACACTTGGGATCAGAGATGGTAAATAAACTCGTTTATTTGGGTATTGTTCGAAGTCGTTCTCGTTTTGACAGAAAATTCTCGCATTGATTAAATATAGGTAAGAGTATAGAGAATCCTCGACTATTTCAATTAGTATGGGGATGGATATGATGATGTACATATTTATCTCGTCTCTGTCCCTATCCCCGTCATAATACCCATCTCTGCCATATCCCCATCCTTGCTTAAATTATTAAAATATTCACTCAATTTAGTAACCTTATATATATATATATATATATATATATATATATATATATATTACTATACATTTTTTATTTTCTAATTCTTCTAATTGTTTGTTTTTCATGAAATTCATTTGACATCTCTAATATATTTTTCATCATATTATAACCCTTATACAATTAGATTCAATTGATGTATGTTAATTAAGTATTTTTTATGTCTCACATTTGAATATTTGTATTCTTTTTTAATATTTTTTATTTGTTGTATATTTTCCTTTCATATGAAAATGTTTAACACTCTCAATTTAAGTGTTTAATAGCATAAACCTTTTCATTCACTAAGTAATATAAAAAAAATTATCTTTTTTAGTCTATTATTATTAATTTTTGTTTCGTTTGAAGAACCTTTTTGTTTTGTTAAAAAAAATTCGTTATTTCTCAACCATTGACTATGTTGATATTGGAAAAACTTTCTTAGATCTCTAACGTATTTTTCATCTTATCACACCCTTAATTATATATTTGTTTTTCTTTGTGAGATTTCATTCAATAATCTCTCAAATTGTTTCTAAGACACATATTTGATAATTTTTTAATATTTTTATTTGTTGTTTATTTTTATCATGTAGAATACTATTTTGATATATTTTATATAAGTTTTTTTATTTATTTTCTAACTCAATATCAAACTGTAATTTTGTCACTATAATTATATAAATATATTTTATTTACTATAATATAAAAATTTATATAGTTGCTATGAATTTTTTTTATCACCATCCAACATATATTGAAGTTCAAACAAGATTTATGTTAAAATTTTATTACTATTAGTTTAATCTTTATTCTTTGCATGATTTTGATCAAGTCATGTATTATAAATTTTATTAGTGTAAAAAAAGATAATCATTAGAATTTTAAAAATTGAAGTAAAAATACATTTAAAAAATATTTTAATTTGAATATTTGTTTTCCTTTTATATTTAAAAAAAAATATTTTTAAATTTTATCAACTAGGTTTCATAAATGTTTGTAAATTTAATAAATGTTTTTGAATTGAATTATGATAGCTTGAAAAATCTTATTTCTATCATAACAAGAAAATTCACAAGTTGTGGAAAAATCCACAGGTCACCTGTGGAACTCACTGATGTGACTTATGCCTCATGGAGCCAAATCCACAGGTTGTGGAAAAATTCACAGGTTACTTGTGGAATCTTCTATTGCTTTCTTCACTTTTAATATGAACTCTCACATCCTCTCTGTTATGTGTGGCATTGGTGATTTTCTTTGTGTTTCATGAAATGTTACTAGTTGTTCTTGAACATTGATGTTTCAGAGTGCTTGTTACATGAAATTATGAAATATGATGTGTGAGACTTGACTTGATGTGTTGGTATGAGATATAATTTATTTTCAAATAAAACGTGGAAGACAAGGGAATTTCATGGAGAAATTCTTTTAGATGTAATGTAGTATATGTAATGATCTATGGATTCAAGTAAGGTTACATCCTGACACTCTAATGATAATTCAGACTCATGTAGAGTAGAATGGTTCGTGGTGAAAGTAGTAAGAGGTCCTAATAATGACCTTAGATGATCATGAATTAACCTTGTGTGTAGTAGGGTGAAACCCATTGGCAATGGCTTGACAGAGTAGTAGAGGCCACCATAAGTGCAAGTTTCCAGTGAATCCGATTTCATTACATGTATCTGAATAATTGAGTTAGAGTGTCTACTATTGCTTGGTATTACATGTTTCTTGTGTTACAATGACTTGATTATTATTTTTTAATTTAATTTCATTAACTTACCCTTCTCCTTCTCCTTGTTCTTATGTTTTCTTGTTTGCCTTTTCTTTTGTTATGATCACCAAAATTAGTCTTTTGATAACGTTGTCGTTGCGACGATCAAATTAATTCTACTTATCTATAACAACTTCAGTATTGTTAAGAAAGTAGTCAAAAAAATAGAAAGGGTAAAGTAACCCAAAGTCGTCTCCCAACGAACATGGAATTGCTTTTTAACAAATTAGTTCTTATAAAATCTATACAAAAGAGTTAGTCAAATAAAATAATAAAAATATAGGAGGATTAAGATAAGCAAGAAAAAAATATAAAAGATAAAAAGAGATAAAAACAATAGTATAGAAAATAGATTGATTCCACTACTTTTTAAAAATAGATTCATCATTGATTATCTAAAGATTATTGCTCAATTAATTATTGTTGTAGATTTGCAAATTAATCAATGTAAAGTCTCAATTAATTTATTGACGTTCTCACTTTTAACCAAAGTACAGTCTTAATTAAAACACTACAAAAAATTGAAGTAATTACGACAATTTTAATATGGCGGTTCTAGAAAGTTGCCATAATTTGCTTTATAACACGACAGTTTTATAACTGCCATATTTTGTATGCAAATTATGGCATTTTAAAATGTCATTATTATGTATTGTACTATTTTCTTGTTCGTGCCACATCAACCACATGTCAACACCATAGCCACCATAGAACTCGTCGGAGTTCTCTCAAAAACTTGCTAGACTACTGAAGCTACCAGAGTGGTACTCTTCGGAGATCAAATTTCTCTATCACATTAGTTAGTGAAATAGCAGCAACCGCGCTCAGCCCTCACAAATCGTCTTTCTCACGATGCAGTTTGGAGCTCCACTATTCCTCTTGAACCTTTCATCGTCGTCATTCTTCACCACCGTTCATCGTTCACTATCAAGGTTTATTGTCACCATCATCCCCATCCTCATTTATGTCATGCATTTTCTTGCCTTGACGTTGGTACTAGTGTCTTATGTCATGAAGGAGAAATGTATAAGAAAGCTACTTTTCAACTATGTTAGTGCAAATTATGTTGTAACTTGTAAGTTTCTTTTTTTAGGCACCGAATGTTGGAAGTGGTGCTCCATCACCGATTGCCACAAGAAAATCAAGCGAGGGAGACAAGACTAATTAGGAACATAGTTATAGAAATTTAGGATTTTTTGTGTGTAAGCTATTAGAGGTGTATATAATGATGAAAGAATTGTTTTTTTGGTTTTCAACGTGCAAACATTTGGATGATGTTGGATAAATGAATTTTCTTTATATGAATTATGAATGAAAATATGTGATTAAAAATTTGTTTATTTGATTTTTTTTCTTTTACTTTTTCTTATTTTATTAAAAGCATGTTAAATAAAAAATGAATTGAAAAAATAATTTCATTTTAGTGCCATGCAAATACTGTTGGTATCACGCAACAGAATGACTAAACAATGGTCAAGAACCAAGAGGGGCGGTGAATTGGATTTTTGTAAGTCTTAACAGGTTTTAAAAATTTTTCTCAAAATTTAATTGATTAACTTAAAATCACAGTTACTTTAAATGCAAGTGCAGATAAATAAAGAGTTTAAGGGAAGAAGATGCACCCTGATGTTTATACTAGTTCAGATCAAAAGACCATACGTCCAATTGTTAATCTCTTAAACAAAGAGATTAACTCAATCACTATAATAATCAGATTACAACAGATTATATAAGAGTAAGGATTAGAAAACACCTCTCTTGAACAACCATAAGAGATGAACAAAACTCCCCCTGAATCACACAAAGGATGACCAACTTTCCTAGCAACAACACAACACTCAATCTTCTAAGAACTCACTTAGAAAAAGATATCACTCACTCACACTATCTTTAAGAATCTCACAAAGCAACACTTTGTAGTCACAACACAAGAACTCTGAATCTTAAAAAGGTATTTCGAAGTTGAACTGCAGCTCCTTAAATAGGGTTTTCGAAAATTAGGTTAAAAACTGAAACGTCATATTTCAACTGCCAAGGATAATCGATTATCACTAAGAATAATCGATTATTCCAGAATAATCGATTATTCCAGTAGGTTTCCTGAAAAACAAATTTTGAACAGGATAATCGATTATTTTAGGAGATAATCGGTTATTCTAGTAGGATTTCGAAAATTAGGTTAAAAACTGCAACGTCATGTTTCAACTGCCAAGGATAATTGATTATCACTAAGAATAATCGATTATTCCAGTAGGTTTTCGAAAAATACAAGTTTTGCGTAGATAATCGATTATCAATAGTGATAATCGATTATCACTGTAGTTTTTCTAAAAATAAGAGACCTTTAGAGAGACAAATGCAATGCTGCTGATTCTAAGTTTAATTAAACTATTCTACAACACACTTATTTTATTTTACAAGGTAACATTTAAACATTTAAACATTTTGTCTTCATTCTTGCTTGATCATCATTCATTTCTTGATCATCATTCAAAATCAATGGGCTTCCTTCTTTTTGCCAACAATCTCTCCCTTTTTGATGATGATCAAAATATGTTTAAAGTACCCGTTACTTCCTAAAATTTAGAAACTTACAAAGAAAATAGTTAAGATAAAATATTGTCTTCTTTTAAACTTATTCTCCCCCTTTTTGATCATTTGAGAAAAGGCAAAAGCTCCCCCTAAATGGGATAATCTTTATACCACAAAAAAAAATGAAACACTTAATCATTCATTTATTCATAAATAAAAAGAGGGTACAAGCAGTGGCAAATCATTATAAATCCTCCCATAAAATTCTGCACTCATGTCATCATCATGAGTGAGTTCCTCATCAAACCTATTTTTTAGATGGAAAATTCTAGTATCAATCCCCCTAATTAGCCCGACAACCTCTTCATGACGAAAGTTAGAAAGAAGAAATAATTCTTCTAGTCTTTTGTTCATGTTTGCTATGTTGTCTTCTATAGAGAAGGATGAGCCAGCACCACTTGAAGATCCAACATTTTGTGCAATAGGGGGTCTGGGATCAATAGGAGGAAGTTCTTCATCTTTAGCGTCATAATTGGGCATGCCATCTCTATGGACATAGGTATCACCAAGAGGAACAAGCTTTAGCTATTTGAGAGAACTTTCAGCAATCTCATTTGCACGTATGGTACTTTGACAAAGCTCCCCGGTGGTGTCAACTCCCTTGTATTCGCAAATCCTTGAAATTAAGAGAGAATATGGGAGAGGATATTGTAGGTACCTCTTGGCTTTGAGCATAGTGTCAAGGATTAAACTAGACCATTTTATCGAAACACGATTTAGAATCCCATACATTATGAGAAGGTCAACCTCTAAGCACTAAGCATGATTGGTTCCTCTAGGACACAAAATCCAGACAATTAAATAATGGATGAGTCTTTCATCCATTTTGAGTCCTCCATCCAATAATTGTCTCCCAACATCTTGTGTTAGGTTGCGTAAGAAGGATTGATAGGCTAAGATTCGATTGAAGCCAACAATCCCATTGAGAATTGATTCCGCAACATCATTGATGGGAAATTTTGTCACATTTTCCCAAATATCATTATTAATGATAATGTTCACTCCTTTCACCTTTGATAAAGCAACTTCATCTCTGATCTTGAGATTGTAGTAGAAAACTCGTACAAGATCGGGATAGTACTTTCCTTGCATTTCCACAAATGGTCTGATGCCTTGGAAATTAAAGAGAGCAGGAAACTCAAAACCTGCAACTGTGAATTTTCGAGAATTGATGTACTTGGGAGAGATGATTACTTTGTTTTTCCAAATTTGAACGAATTCCTCCCTTCGATCTTCATCAGAGATTCAGCCTTCAATGGATGTAGATCTGGTGGAAGGTTGAGTTGGACATGGAACAGTTCGTCTACGTGTAGGGATCTTTCTACGAGAAGATTCTGCCATGGCACTGATTATTGAGAACAAAAGATGACACTGAAAGGGTCTTTAGGGGTTCAAAAAGAGGGTAAATGATGAGAGGCTTATGTTTCTGCGTGAATAGTTGAAATTGGGGTTCACAATTTACAGAGAGTAGGCTACTAATGGATAAAATGAGAGAATCAAAGCAAATCTAGTCATTACAACGACTAGTTTTTGAATTTTTTTTTTACTTAACGTCGTGCAATAATCAATTATCCTGAGTGATAATCGATTATTGTTTCATGATATGGATTCTAGAAAATATTGGTATGAGTAGATAATCGATTATTGTAAGTAATAATCGATTATTCTAGAATGATTTTGAGTATTTTGGTTAGGGTCATGATAATCGATTATCCTACTTGATAATCAATTATTCCAGGAGTTTAGAACTTATTTAGGGAGAAGATAATTGATTATCCTGAGTGATAATCGATTATTGAGCGTTGTTTTACGAAAATATGAAAAGTGAAGTTTGTTGCTCTTTCAAGAGACTTCTAATATTCCTAATCTCTCCTAAGGTCATAAATTCGTCTTTGGCTAAAGGTTTTGTAAAGATGTCCGTAAATTGATGCTTGGTGTCTACATATTCTATCACACAATTGCCTTTACTTATGTGATCCCTTAAGAAGTGGTGTCTAATTTATGTGTTTTTTCCTAGAATGATTTATGGGATTCTTAGTTAAATTTATGGCACTAGTATTGTCACACTTTAGAGGTATTTGATTTAGATAGATACTGTAATCCTCTAATTGTTGCTTCATCCATAGGATTTGGGCACAACAATTGCCAGCAACAATGTATTCGACCTCTGTAGTTGACAAAGCCACACAGGCTTGTTTCTTGGAGTGCCAAGAAACTAATGAGCTTCCTAAGAGGTGACAAGTACCACTGGTACTTTTTCTATCTATTTTACAACCACCATAATCAGCATCAGAGTACCCTATTAAACTAAGTGAGGCCCAGAAGGATACCAAAGTCTAAAAGATATAGTTCCTTTAAGATATTTTAAAATTCTTTTTACTGCTATAAGATGTGATTCCTTAGGACTAGCTTGATATCTAGCACAAACACATACAAATTGCATAATATCAGGTCTACTTGCAGTAAGATATAAAAGAGACCCTATCATACCTCTAAACATAGTTTGATTTACCTCAATACTTGATTCATCTTTATCCAAATAGCAGGAAGTTGCCATAGGAGTACTTGCTGCTTTAGCATTATCCATTTCAATTTTTTTAAGTATTTCCTTATAATATTTAGATTGAGATATGAAGGTCCCTTCTTCCATTTGCTTAATTTGCAAACCAAGGAAGAAGGTTAATTCTCCCATCATTGACATTTCAAACTCACCCTGCATTATGCTTGTAAAACCTTCACATAGAGATTTATTAGTTGATCCAAAAATTATATCATCAACATAAACTTGAACCAATAAAATGTGTTCACCTACCCTTTTAATAAACAAGTTGAGTCTATTTTACCTCTTTCAAAATCATTTTCGAGCAAAAATGTGCTTAATCGTTCATTCCAAGATTTAGGTGCTTGCTTTAAACCATGAAGTGCCTTTTTCAATTTATAAATGTGATTTGGAAATTTATAATCCTCAAAATTAGGAGGTTGTTCAACGTACACATCTTCTTTGATAAAACCATTTAGAAAGGCACTTTTGACATCCATTTGATATAATTTAAATTTCATAATAGAGGCATAAGCAGGAAATAAGCGTATAGCTTCTAACCTTGCAACAGGGGCATATGTTTCATCATAGTCTATACCTTCTTCTTGTCGATATCCCTTTGCCACAAGCCTAGCTTTATTCTTAGTAATATTTCCATCCTCATC
>Ga0099822_1003882_pt1 | contig 19310 bp, 9 predicted proteins | sample CowpeawhiteBW_FD_76839 | JGI IMG/M metagenome (GOLD analysis project Ga0099822, IMG submission 76839) | Root nodule microbial communities of legume samples collected from California USA - Cow pea white BW | ecosystem: Host-associated > Plants > Roots > Nodule | place: USA: California | collected...
CTTAGATAGAACAACCATGAGATTGAGTTCTAGGAATAAACCAAATCTCTAGGTCATTCTATGCATCAAATCTTAATGCAAGTCATGTGTTAAAATAATTAAGGAATTAATGTTTTAACATATTGGACATAGAACTTGCTTCTAAGGAATTAGGGGCTAGTATGTTTATTATGAGGATGTTTGAGGAAGATAGAGAAAATTGTGTAGGAAACATTGCATTAGTATGGTTCATGAAATCCAACCTTGGTGAAGTCTTTCCTAAATTCTTCTATAACCTTAGTGTTTATTAAATTTGAATGTTGTTCTTAAATTAAATCAATCTTTTATGTTGACATCATTGCTAAAATTAGTAAATAATCACACTTAGACAAACGAACACAAATCCCTTGGGAAAACGATACTTGGACTTCCATCTTTACTACTTTTAACGAATTAGTACACTTGTCAAGAGTTAATGATAGAATGAGGGCGATTCAGAGCAGACAAAAGTCCTACGCAGATAAGAGGAGGCGGCCTTTAGAATTTGAGGTAGGGGATCATGTGTTCCTCTGAGTCACACCGACTGCTGGCATTGAAAGGGCTATCAAATCAAAGAAGTTAACTCTGAGGTTTGTCGGGCCATACCAGATCTTGAGGAGGATCGACACCGCAGCTTATGAGATTGCCTTGCCACCGCATCTAGAGAACTTGCACAACGTATTCCACGTTTCGCAGTTGAGGAAATATGTAGCAGATCCCTCACATGTGCTGAAATCAGATGACATCCAAATTAGGGAGGATCTAACTGTGATTACAGGACCGGTGAGGATATTGGACTCTCAAGTGAAGAAGCTGCGTGAAAAGGAGATATGGACGGTGAAAGTCCTTTGGGATGAGACTACTCAAGAGATGACTTCGGAGATAGAGGATCGCATGAGGCAATCCTACCCGCACTTCTTTCCTGGTAAGTCCAATTTTCGAGGACGAAAACCTTTTAAGGTGGGGGGAATGTAAGACCCGAGAAAATTAAATAATTAAATAAATCATTATTTAATAAATGACGGTAGTAGGAGCTTTTATGACATTTAATACAAATTGTTGTGACGTGGAAAAGTACTAGCTCCCATGGTTAAGTGTACTTGATTATGTGAGAGGAATTTGGTTCGAGTTCTATGTATGTCAATTGTATGATGTTTTATTTTGTGCATTATTTAAGGTTATGCAATGAATGTGAGTAGTGACAATGTAATCCTAAAATTATAAGAAGTATCAGTATAACATGAATTGGTTTAGCACTAGCTTTTTGATTGAGTGGTTGTGTGTTCAAACCTTGCTGAGAACGAAATTAACTTCTTTATTTTTCCTAATATAATGGTAGCCTGAATGTGAAAGGGTGGGTAAACCCTAGAGACAATGGGCAGCCAAGAGAATGGGAAAAACAACCCATAATGGGTTATGAAAGGCAATTATAGACAATTAAAATGCCTTTTTCGTTTTTTTTTGCCATTAACCATAATTAGGACCGTATAAAAGGGGAAATAAGGTAATTAGGAGGTTTTTTTTGAAGTTCGAAACCTAGAGAATGGTAAGGAGCACGAAATTTGAGTGAAGAGAGAGTTAGAGGAAATCAAGAGAACTGAGTTGGGAGAGCACTAAGGGAAGCTAATTTGGGGCAAGAAGAACTATCAACCTTATCTTCTTTTTAAGAAGAGAAAACTAGGTTAGGGGAGCTGATTTTTTTTAATGCTTAATTAGTGAAAAATTGCAATGTTGTATAGTATGGAATGCATGAATAAACTCTATTGTTGTTGAGTTTTTCGTGCTCTATGTGATGGGATTATAGTTTTGTTGTTTTTTGTTGATGTTTGAGCAAATCCCTGAGTTTGTATGAATATGATGAGGCCTTTTGCAATGCATGATTTTTTATGACTTAATCTCACTTTTGGGAGTACATTTGGGGTTTAAAATATGTCCATAAGGAGTGTTGTTGTCATAGACGTGCTAGTAATGTTGGATTGAGAATTTTAGGCATTGGTTTTGGTGTATGTGCATGAACAGGGGAGGACTTATGCTATTATAGCTCAAGCGAACAAGGCTCGCCTATGCGAAACTAGCAGAGATTCGAAACCTAGTTTTGTTCGAGCATCTCGCCCAGGCAAGTGCATCTCGCCTAAGCGAGAAATCGAGGGGTGGAAAGGTCTTGCTCGAGCATCTCGCTTAGGCGAGGAGCCCATGGTTTGGGCGACAGAGCATCTCGCTCAGGCGAGAGGTACTCGCCTGAGCGAGAAATTGTGACAGGATGAGTGTGTTTCTGCTGACTCGTCGCCGAGGCGAGAGACCTTATTTTTGGGCGAAGGGTAAGCTCGCCCAAGCGAGAAGGGTTTGCCTAAGCGAGACTTCGCAATAAGACCATGTAGCACGCTCGCTCAGGCGAGCAAGCTTAGCTTAAGCGAGACAGACCTGGTCGCTTAAACTAAGGCTTCTAGCCTAAGCGAGATTAGTGCAGTTTTGTGTGTGTTTTTTGTACGCATTGATGCAAACTTGGACCGGGAGATGTTGTGCCATGAGCGGGTAGGTTCATGGATGGTGGTGAACACGTGATGATATGAGTTGGGAGGTTCATATCCAATTACTCTCGTGTGGGGATATGAGCGAGGTAGGTTCGTATTTTTTGTGCTCACACTTAAGAGATGCTGCGTACGGAGAGGTACGTAGCTGATGGATCACGTGTGTTGGACTACGGGCGGATGGGTCCGTAGAGCAGGACTACGAGCGGGAGGTTCATAGAGTAGGACTACGAGCGAGGAGGTTCGTAGAGGCAGGACCACGGGTGGGCAGGTTCGTGTGAGCATCATAAATCCTTAGTCCATGGCTAACTTTGTCATGTGAATTGAAGGTTGAAAGGCCTTGGGGTACTAAGGACTTGGCAAAAGTATAACTATAATAATATAACTGGGTGTAATTATATTATTGAACTGATGTGTTTGTTTTATTATTAAACTCACCCTTTATGTTTGTGCATGGCGATGATCGTGTAATTCTTTACACGGGAGCAGTTGATGATACAGGTGATGTTGTTGATGTTTGAGACGGAGAGAGGGGCTAGCCTGGGATGGAGCTAGAAATTTTATTATCTTTTTATTATTTTATCAGAACTTTTGGAATTTGTAATAAGACTATTACTTAGCTTTAAATGAATTTTGACGCACTGAACGATGTTTTAAATTTTTCTGTATTTGGGAATAATGAAAATATGATGTTATATTATAAATTATTTATTCATTTATTTTAATTAAGTAATTTCTAGTAGGGATGTTACAGAGGTGCAGTCCTTGCCAAAGTGGTTGTCCTTGCCAAAGTGGCCGTCCTTGCCATAGTTGTTACATCTACGGTAACCTTCCATGTGAGGGCACACACTTCTCAGATGTGGGCCTCCACACCTGAAGCATTATGCCCTACCCTACTGTGAAGGGAAGCTCCTAGACACCGAGGACTGATGGTGGGGTCTATCATACGGTTTCCTGTGCTCCTCATGCCTCGGTTTGGACCCATATGGTCTGCCAATCCTTTGCTACTACAGACGTTGAATCTCTACCTCATTCTTCATCTTTTCCATGACTCTGATCTTCTTCACCAATGCAGCAAAGTCCTTAATGGACAGTGGGGCTACCATCAAGCGAATGTCTCCGCGGAGACCATTCTCAAATTTTCGACATCTCCACTCTTCATCAAGTGGCAATGTATAGAAGCGGTTAAGATGCTTGAACTTCTCAGCATATTCGGCCACGGTCTTGCTTCCCTGTGTTAGTTGGAGGAATTCCACCTCCTTGGCATACCTGACGCTGTCGGGAAAATACTCTAACAACAACTTTCCCTTAAAGGCCTCCCAGGTGACAAGTTCCTCTTTCTGCTCCATAATGGATTTAATGCTGATCTACCAATGCTGAACTTCCCCAGTGAGCATGTATACTGCAAAAGCTAACCTGTTCTCAGCAGTACACATCTTGGCGTTGATTATTCTCTCCATGTCCTTCAGCTATTGATTTGCGGCATCAGGACTAGTCTTGCCGTTGAATTTCACCGGATGATGCTTCAAGAAGTCTTCCAAACTCCAATCCCTGACTAGAGGTCATGGCTGGGGACAAAAAACAAGGGCAACTGTCCTGTTCTCCTATAGTTGGCGGAGGGCCTCCATATGCTGCTTGTGGGCATCTTCAACAACTATCCTAGGAGCCTCTAGTTGCTGCATCACTTGCTGCTGCTCCAACAATGCTGCCTATCGCTGCATCGATGCCTTGTGTTGTTGCATCATAGCTGTACTCTGCTAAGTCATAGCTGCCACCATAGCTTTTATTACCCTGGCGATATTTGGTACATCGTCTTGAGAAGATTGAGGAGTCCGACGCAGAGGTGCCATATCACTGGCATATAGGAAAACCATCAGTCAGACTTGATAAGACAAGAACTTAACTAAAGACATTTAGAAAGACATAACGAAAGCTAAGTGGACGCCCAAGTCCACAAACTATAAGGAACGACAACTCTAATACCATAAATGTAACACCCCATTTAATTAATAACCCTAATTAAAGGAAATGTCACATAAAATAATATAGTAAGCAAGGTTCTGGAGTATAAATGCTACTCCTTATAGTTATCCCAAAAGAAACAGGAAAGGATTAAGGCACACCACGATGCTAGTTACAGGGAACAAGAGATCTAAAGTATTCAAAATAAAGTTCTAAGATAAGGTGGTACATGGGCCACAACCCTAAAAGAAGACATAAACAAGCATACTCCAACCCAGATAGTCTATGCAGCGGAAACATCATTTCCCTGTTGACCACGAGGAGTTCTTGTATCTGCTCACATCAATAAATTGATGATCATTACAAAGAGAGAAAACCACACACATAACAATCAAACAAGCAAAGGGTAAGCTAGAGCAGAAAATGATTTATCATACGGTTACATACAATTTCATGGTACAAGATTCATATGTCAACCAAACATGTTATGACTTGCAAACAATACACTAAGACTCAAGACACGGCTCATTCGGATACATATATTTAGTCAGATTCAGCGGATGCTTGCACTTGTGGTGGCCTTTACTGCTCTACCGAGCTAATTATTACAGTGTTTCATCCCCCACACACAAGGTTAGCCCTTAAAGTATTTCAGGTCTCCTGCTACTCTCACCACTCGAGTCAGTACGCTCTATTTGAGACTAATTGACCCTTTAGAGTGTCAGGATGCAATCCTTACCTTGAATCCTTACTGAATTATATAAATGAGGCACCACCATGAACTCCCACTAACAAGGGTCATGGAATTACGTTCGGACCAAATGAGACATAACCATGAAATCTCACCTAGAGGTTCATGGAATTATGCCCTGACCAATGAGGCACCACCACGAAGCCATCGTGGAATTACGTCCTAACCAAACCAACATCATGTTTCCATCAATCATATAATATTAACGCTCATACCAATTCCATGTCACTTTGATAACCAACCATCCCATACGGGTCACATGCCAAGATCATATTAAACTTATCATTCACAACCCATAAACCATTTCACTCATGTATATTCACCCATCTCATGCTTTAACATAACAATCCAATCAAGGCATGGCTCATTACATAACAACACATCCAATCTAGTCCCATCCAGGCATAAATAACCACATAATTACATATATTGAGCAAGGAACAGTAGAGGAAACAACCATGGAACAAGTAGTAGCCAACACAGCTACATCTCGCCCGAATCTCGCCCAAGCCAGAGGGTTCTCGTCCAAGCAAAAAGGGGCTTCTCGCTTAAGCGAGCCCTTCTCGCCTAGGCGAGCGCTCGACCGTGGTACTGCAAGGTTCCAGCAAGTTCTCGCTCAGGTGAAAGCGTCTCGCCTAAGCGAGACCTTTGCTCACTCAAAAATGCATTTAGTCACCTAGGCGACAACTCGTGCTGAAACCAAGGGTGGGTTCCTGCTACTCTCGCTTAGGCGAGAATCACCCGCTTGGGCGAGATCAGTAGGTTCTCACCTGTTAGCACCTGAAACTCCTCGTTCAACCAAACATAACCACACACCAAACATTTTCATACGACCAGTAACATCATTCAAGCACCAACAACATAAGAACAGTCCAGAAATAAACCAGATACTTAAGAAAACATAAACCCTAGCTTCCCTTACCTGGAAAAACTAGTAGAAAAGCCTTGACACTTAAGCTATGAGTACCACAATTTTGAGAATGGATTTAGGGAGCTAGGAAAATAGCGGAAATAGATTCCAAATGGGTTATCATGGTGAACCCTAACTAGAATCACGAAAATCAAACCAAATGAGAAGAGTATAATATGAAAACAACTTACGTGGGTGGAAGAATGGGTCAAACTCACTTGAAACCAAATGGGTCTCAAAACCCTAGTAGAGCACATCTGTTGTCTGAAAAGTGCAGAGAATGAGAGTGTTAGCTGATTTAGGGTCTTTGGCTCGTTATAGGCCAGCCCTAGGCTCAACTGATTTGGGACAGCCCTTAAATATTGGGGCAGAAATAATAAGTGGGCCTTACATCAATTATTTTCATCTAAATTATGCTGACACTTTTTTATTACATTAAAATATTATTAAAAATAAAAAATAAAATATAATCAATCATAGAGACCAAACCAAATCCATAAACAAATAATACAGGAAAAACTTTCAACGAAAGTTAAGTTCCCTATGCATCCTAAGTTGATATTTATTATGAAAAAAATACAAACTAATACTATGTGATAAAAAATACTATTTAAAACTTTCTTTATTTACTAAGTCCATATTAGCCAATTTATTAGTATAATGACTTCATTCCTTAAAAATACTTGAAGCTTTAAACTTCATATCTTAATAGAGAGTTAAACATTTCCTCCATCTTCCTCTAAGAATTCAAAGAACTAAATTTTGAGAAGAAAAAATTTGCACACCAAAGCAAAATCACATTCCAACCAAAGACATGAGAACCTCTCCTTCTAAACATACTCAATAGCCTACATAACTCTAGTAAGTTCCATACAAAGGTAATTTTGAAAGCCTAAAAAAATAGAAAATTTGTTAATATATTCCCTTTTGTCTAAAAATACCACCACAAGTAGCAAAGTATAGACAACCTTTTAGTTCATCATCAATATTCACTTTGATCCGATGAACTTTCGAAAATTCCCAAATGACTTAGATTATAGGAGAAAGCATATAAGGCTAAGTTTATATACAAAAAAAATGTTAACACCTTAAAATCATATATGTTACTGTGCATGGATTTAGAAGAAGAACCAACCGTCCTCACAAATTCTAAGATGGACCTAATAACACATATTAAAAAACTTTTGAAACCTTGCAGAATTCCTCATTATCCATATTATTGAAACTGCAGTAGTAATCACCGCAACACTAGTGCAAAAAGGGATTTCCACGACATCAATTGACGACATTTAACAAACACCCTTATAAAAAAACATGGAGAAAAATTGTAATTTTTGCAAATATTTTAACAATGACTGCCTAAATAAACGTCGTTAAAAGTAGAAATGACGATGGTTATATAAAGAACTATCGTTAAAAGTGGGATGAGAAATAACGACAGTTATAGAGAACTGTAATTAAAACTTTTAGAAATGACGATGGTTATATAGAGAACCGTTGTCGAATGTGTAGTACTTTCATATAAAAAAGACACGTTTCTTTCTCCTACACAACTTTCATTTGAGTGTTTCCTCTTCCCCTACACTTTCATTTTCTATTTCTTGCATCTCACAACCACCACTACCACCAATGGTGAACCTTCCTGAGTCTCTGCTAGTCATGAACTGCTTCGTACTAACCTCCACCAGTAATGAAGCACTACCAATCTCACTACACACTACAAGTTTCTATCGCATTTTGTTGTAACACCTGTGTCGTTAGGCTCTTTGGCGAAGCTCTCCACACCATGTTATAAGGCTTTTCCGCAAAGATGTTCACACCACATCGTGAAACCTTTATCGTGAGTCTCATCATCTCTTATGGTTGTTACTTTGCATTTATTCAAGGATTTGTTTACATGTCTATGGTTTCACAAGTAACAAATGGTTAACCCATGGAAAAATTATGTGTTTTTTACACTCAGATGAAGGATGTTTTTCTACTTTACTCTAGTAGGTTTTGTCTTTGTTAATCTCATCATGATATGCAGCACACTATTTTTTTATGACTTTTATTGACGATTCAAGAAGATTCGTCGTCATCGTTTGAGACTTTTAATGACGCTTAGTTTAACCGTCATCATTTTTGTTGGACTTTTAACGAAGTCAACGTCTATAGCGGTTTGAAAATCTTGTTAGAGAATCCCAAATACCCTTATCAATAGATTCCAGAAAAATTTGCATCTTAACTTTCCAGAAGGAGTAGTTTTCACCAGTAAAAAAAGGAGGTCTATTGATAGACACACCTTCAGCAAAAGTTTGATTTTGACTAACCATTTTTGAAAATTTTTAAAAGACTATCAAAGTAAGCTTTAATGCCAATTGTTGAAATCAAGCAGCAGAATAATTTGTTAATGGACAAAAACCAAGATGGGGGTGAATTGGTTTATTAATAAAATTAATACTTTAAAATTTTTCCAAATTTTACCGTTTAAATTAAACTCTCGGTTCCTTTAAATGCAAAAGCAGATAAATTAAAGAGATAAGGAAGAATATATTTATACTGGTTCGGATCAAAAGATCCTACGTCTAGTTGTTAATATCTTTAAATAAAGAGATTAACTTAATCACTATAAAATTCAGAGTATAGTCAGATTAAAAGATTAAGGAAAAGAAAACACCTCTCTTGAAGACACAAGAGATGAAAGAATACTTCCTCTGAATCACACAGAGAACCTGACTAGCTTTCCTAGCAACAACGGCATCACCCAATCTCCCAAGAACCCCTCTTAGGAAAAGTTATCGCTCCATTCACACTAGGCTTTTCAAAGCTCTTTTAAGAGCACTCGGAGAAACTCTTTACAATCACAACACTAGAACTTTGGTTCTTAAAAAGGTAAGTTTACAAGTAAAAATAAGTTCTATTTAAAGTCATTCAAAATCTGAGTCCAATAGCTGAAAAGGCAAATCCAAAACTATTAGCGATAATTGATTATTCTAGTGTTGTATTTAAAAACAAAAGATTGAACAAATAATCAATTATCCATGGAGATAATCGATTATTCTAGCGGGTTTTTGAAAAATTGAACATAACTTAAGATAATCAATTATCCTAAGTGATAATCGATTATCACAACAAATTTTACAAAAATAAGAGAACTCAGAGAGATTAAGAGCATGTTGTTGATTCTAAGTCAATCTAAACTACTTTACAACATGATTAACTTATTTACAAGAAGACTTAAAACATTAAAAGCTTGCCTTCAAATTATCTTGCAATTTGCTTTGTCATCATTCAAAATCTCTAAGTCTTTTGCTTTAGCAAACATTGTTTATTTATATGTTTGAGATTGTTAGTGAATATGATGTCATGAACAAAGATTATATGACTATATGATGAATGAGCTATGTATGATTGTTTGGTATGAGGAACTTGGTGTGAAATCATGTTTTATGAAGAAGTGATGAGGTCATGAGTATAAAAGTGAAGATGTAGGTTTATAGGCACCTTTGAAGGATGAGAAGTCTTTAGTTAGAGTTGTTAAATTGTAGCGGATGTAGGAGTAGTTAGTATGTTCGGTATAGGGATATTTTATAGTTTTGGTGTGGTTGTATAAATGGTATACTTTTATAGTTTCAAATTTTTATTTTGTTAATTTATCTTTGAATATTATTATGAAACACTACAAAAAATATTAATTTTAGTAGAAGTTTTTTAGGTGGGGTTAGAATAACCTCGGTAATAAATATACATAATAGAGGTTTTTTAAACCTCCAATAAATTGTAGAGGTTTAGGTAGAAACCGCCAGGAAATATATGAGATTTTTTTAATGAACTACGTTAAATGTCATTTGCCTTTTTCTCCTTTTCACAATCCCTCTATTCGATTTTTCACATCTTCCTTTTTCGTTCACAAAACACAGTAAGTCTTATGCTCGCATGACCTAGGCTCTTCGCAAATCTTCTCCTCTTTCATTCACACTGCCATGGAAATTGCCCCTCTACGCGAAAAGACATTGTATAAGCTGAGTTGGTCGACTGTGGCTTCCTTCACAACCACAAACTTTCTCAAATCGACGTCGGTGTCGCTTTCTCCAATGGCAACTCCACCTTACGCATGAGTTCCCTAAGATTGTACCTTCTTTTTCACTATTTTATTGTCATTATTTAAAGGTTTATTTTTCAATAATTTAATCAAAATATATTCTCTTCCTAGTCTCATCTAACCATAAAATGATGGGTTCGTGTAACTTTTTTCTTATAGATTGGTTCCTGGTTTTTTTTTCTTCTGAAGATTCATACATTTTACAATATAACGGTTAGAATTATGTCATACTTTGGAAACTCAAATACTGGGCTCAGATATATGGTTTATGTTCTCAATTTAACTTATCCTTTTGTGTCAGGTAGTTTGCTATAATCATAAAACATCGATTGTTGGAAATATGATAAGTTCATACATGATGTTATAGAAGCATTATTTGCATTTCACTTGGTTTGTGCGTACCTAGTTTCCTTTTTTTGTTTCAAATAGTTCAAATGCACGATATAATTTTCTCATGATAATTTCTAGTGATTACCTTCCTTGTATATTCTTCTGGAGAGCTTGATGAAGGCAGTTCGTGTCACTGATTCGTATATCATGCATTTGTTGTGGACAAAACTTATACATGCATTCTTGAATAATTCATTTTAATGAGATAGGTCTCCCAATGTTGTATTTTATCTTTTCTGTTTCTAATGTTATTTGCAGGGGGAACTTGGATCCAATGGTATATTAGATGTGTCCATTGCTGCTTGTAAAGTTGGTGTTACTAAAAATGGGTATGTCTTTCAATTAATATTTCTATAAGTTTCTTTTGTTGTTTAGTTTCTTAGACATTCTCATTAGTGTTCTACCATTTGTGCCTCCATTAGGCTCGTGTTCCTTTCATCTAACAATGTAATGAATAGTGAAATTAAAGAACAAATGAATATGGAAATATTACATTATATGTCGAATCAATAGTAAAATAACCTGGTGCTCATACATTTTCATGGTAACTAGTTTATATATTTTCATTGTAACCAACACAGATTTAATCATTTAGGGCATAACTTTAACAATTTGTTGTTTTTTATTTTGTTCTTTACTTTCAGGCCTTTTAAGCATATATAGTTTCCTATGTGATTTGGACCCTTTATTTCTTCTATAAGTCCTATTAGGAAATCCTAGTTCTCCTAATTGGAGCAAGCAAATTTGAGGAAGCATTGAGAATGAGTATTGCGACCTATCATCACTAAAAGGTGGTTTTGCTTGATTTCTTCTTTTATTTTTATTCTTCCTTTTGCTTTTACTTTCCGTCTTCAGGGGTCTTTTTCTTTTAACTACACTGATTAGTATGTTCCCAAGCTAGAAACATATCAAGTGTAGCTGTATGGGATTTGGTTAGATTGTTGTTTATCAGGCTTATAACAATTTAGATCCTATTCTATTACTAGTAGTTGCACTACTATAGTTTTTACCTTTGGTTTTTCTCACAATTTGGTGGTATTTGGTCTTCACTGATTTAGCAATCCAATCTTCCATTTCCCATCCAATATACATGGTTTTCCATCAATAATGGATCAAAGAATATTAATAGTCACTTGCAAACGTCATGTTAAAGTTGATACATTTATTTATTGTTGATGACAAAAGGATGGTGGCTATGCTCCTAATATCTCCAAGCAAGCTCCTAAATTTCTATTTAGTTCTTAATTATTAAATGAATAGCATAAAATAGGGGAAAATTCTCCACTTTTTTTAGAGAAAGAAAGAAATCAAAAAGTCTCTCCAAAAATGGTTGCATATAGTATTTTATCTAATATAATTTGACTTTTTGTTCTACTGCTGTAATTTTAATTTCTCTAACTATACATTGTCATTTGTTGGATACATGGATGTGATATCTCTATTCCTTAGAAATTTGTGATAAACTTGTGATGAAAATAATTTCATTTTTATTTTCATCTTAAACTCGCATTTTATTTTAGACAACATGTTTGAACTACGGCATGTTTTTAACAATAGTGAGAATGCTAAGGCATCACTATGTTGTTTGCGAAAATGATGCATGTGATAATTACTATGTTTTCTTCTACATGGTAAATGTTTCTATGCTTTATGATTGCCATTTGTATTTTAGGATCACTAAACCTTCTAGTTTCATATGTGTACAAATATTTTTAAATTTAGGTGAAATATAAACATATAACTTAGAATCAAAAGTGTGCATATTTAAACAGAAAAGGAAGTGGTTTGAAGTTACAAAAAAATTATATGCAGAATTAATTCCATATAATTTCGACTATAGATTTAAAATAAGTTGAGTGACAAGTCATTGTTGAAGAGAGAGTACATTAATAGATTAAGTTACTTTCATGCAAGTACACTCTAAAAATTAATATAAATGGGTGGGTTTTATTAATCTTATCTTACATGTTTTTTTGTTAGTATTAATGTTATTTTAAGCTAACTATTGAGATATTTAAGCAACTTAAGATTCCATCTCAAATTTATATTTTTTTTTAAATCTCAAATTAATACATAAATCTCAAATCAGCTTTATGCTTATTTTCTCTGTTTTTAGTTTCTGTTGGTTGTATTATGTTCAAGCATTAATGAAATGATATGCAATGTTTGTTCTCTTTATACATTTGTTCTATTTGATGAATCCAAAGGGGGAGAAAAATTAACAAATAGCAAATTGATCAAATTGAATTAAAATAGAAGCATTAAAAGTGGAAACAATAATCAAATCTGAAATTGAACCAATATTATTGATAGGGGGAGCATGTGCATCCTTGTATGCTTGCTAGCTTGTGTGTATTGCTACTGTAAATGTTTTTCAGGTTCGCAAGTTTCAAGCTAAGGTGTCACTTCATCAATTTAATGGTATCCAACCAACGGAAGCAATTTGCAATGGAAGATAGAAAGATAGAGGTTGGCTTCATCAAATCAAGGGGAGAATGTTGACATGTGAAGCCAAGGTGGTATGTCTCTTGAAGATTTGATGAAGTTCTTTTGAACTACCTTGAAGTCTTTATCATGGGAATGAAGCCTACATTGATGAAGAAAAGGAGATTTGATGGTATTCATGTTGATCAAGGTTGGAACGTGTGCTCTCCACGTGGATACATCATTAAGAAAGTGTATTTGAAGTTTGTACTTCATATTGTAGACCTTGTAGCATTAATTTGATGTATTTGGTCTTTAATGTGTCTTTTAATTTTTTGAATGGTTTTTCAATAGGTTAAAATGCTTCTTTTAATCTGTTAAATTGTTTTTCAACAGGTTAAAAGGTTTGTTGTAGTAGTCTTAAACTGCAACTAATTTAATCACTTGATTTATTTTTTAATCGACTGATTTCACTTAAGTCAAGTGAAATCAACCAATTGATTTGGAAATCATCCTGTTGAATTTCGTAACAGTTTGACTATAAGAGTTGTGATTTTTGAAAGAGAGAGATACTGATCATTTTTTAGCACGAAATTGTTCTGGAAACATGTGGAAACTCTCTCTTTCGTGATCATTCAGACTGCAGCAGTTGAAGATTGATCTTGGATGAATTCTTGGAGCTTTTGGCTTGTGTTTGAAGCTTGGAGAAAGTGTTTTGTGGTTGGTTGGGTTGTGCTACCACTAAAGTTTGATCTTTCTCAAGCTTTGTGTGTGTGCCTGGTGGTTTTCCAGGTCTGCAAGAGGGTTCTTGCTATGCTGGTTTGATTCTTGTGTGATTCAAGCTCAGGTTGTCTTTACGAACTAGATGTAGCTCAGGTTTAAGTGAACCAATATAAAAATCTTGTGATCCAATCTTTTCTCTAACCCTTCTGTCTTACATATTCATTTAAAGTTTAAAGAACTTGACTTTCAATCATCTTTTTCGTATTTTTGCATGTTTTCATGACATTTGCAACATTGAGCATGTTTGCATAATCAATTAGAACCTGTCTTGATCATTCTTGTGCACTAGTTGTTCCTGGTTTAACACGCGAGTCTGCATTTCTGCATTTTTTCTCAGTATTTTAGTCGACTGTTTTTTTGTTTCAATCGGTTGATTATACCAGAACATAATCTGTTTAGTAAAATCAATCGATTAACTCTATTTTTGACCGATTGAAATTCTATTGTCCAGTAGCTTTTGCATCCTAACTTGGTGATCAAATTGATTCAATTAAAGGTGGTGTTTAGCTTTCAAAGATAGCCTAAATTTTTAACTAGCCAATTCAACCCCCCTCCCGCATCCCCTCGCCCCCCTTCTTGGATTTCAACCATTTCAAAACTAAGAGTTCGTGTGAAAAACACAAAAAGACCCAAAAGCTGCCCCAACTTTAGTGTTTCGGATAAGGGTATGGGAAAATGGATCTATGGATGTCAGAGTAAAAATTTCATGTGAGACCCACAAAGTTGCCCAATTTTGGGATATGGTTTTTGTTCAGAAGAGGTAATGGATATGGAAAGGATTGGCTAAAAGAAGTGTCCCAATTGGTTCAATTTTCTTTCACTTGCTTTGGCCAGTTAACAGAGAGTTCCCCTCTTCTTGAGACACTAAATTTTTTTCATTTTTTTTTTGTTTCACTCATTTATTTTTACGACCGCATTGTTAGTCATTTTGTTTTGTCACAAAATTAAGCTTTATGAAAATTGGAACAATCATTATTCAATTTGTGTGGACTTTTTATTTGGCTTATAACGTGGCTATGGGCTAAAAGGTTTTGAAAGAAAGGATATGAAGGCCCAAATACATTTTTTGCAAGTTTTTTTTAAACAAGAGCTACCATCTAGGTATTGCATTAACTATTTGTCAAGACTTTTTGAACACTTTGCTTTTTTCAAATTTTATTTTAATTTCTTTTCATTTGTCATCACTTTGTGATTATTTTTGCCTTTTGACCTTGTTTTTCTTTTGATGAATTCTCTTTATTTAACCACCGAGTGTTTTCTAGTATGATGATAACCCTTGTTTGGGAACAATTTTAAAAGAAAACTATTTTTTGGCACAACGAGGTAGCAAGGGATATTTATTTACTTTTTCAGATGAAAAAAGACGGTCAAACGTCATTTTAAATCCTAATTGATTTTATTTTCAAAAGATTAACTTTGTGACAACACTTGATGACCTCAACACAAGTTGTTTTTATTTTATTTTCTTCCTTTAATTTTGTCCTTTTTGCCCAGATTGCCCTCTCAAGTTTTCAATCTAGCAGACTTTTTTTTAAATTGCTTTTTATTTGTCTCGTCGGATTCAGGGATCATCCAACTAGTGCAAGCAAAGATAAATATTGGCAAACCTGCCCCACTGTGAAAAAATCATGTTTATTATACGAGTAAAACCAATGTCTTAGGACAAATCCTTTTATTTTGGGAGTGAAGGGTTGAGGCTTTCAAGCCACGCATGCACAAAATGTCTTAAAGAAAAAGTCAGCTGGTTATTCTAGATTCAAACTTTTGACCACAGAACCATATGACATCCTCTCTTATTATTTTTGTTCTTTAATTATCTATTTTTTTTGCTTGTTATTATTTTTGAATAACAATGAATTTAAAGATTTGCAAGAAAACAAATGACTCAAAAACAAATTTCTCAACATTTTTTTTATTATCATGAACTAATGAATGCAAGAAACAAATCCATATGATGCATGAGACCAACTATGCATATGTAGATGATATTAACATATGAATGTATTTTGCAAAATGACGTGAGGATGCATGTTAGGTGTTTAAAAACTATGTACATGCTGAAAAGAATAAAAAACACCATGTGAATCCATGTTTGTTCCCTAAGAGGTGTTTGTTTACTTTACATGTTAATGTGATTAATGAACACCATGCATGATATGCAACTAATTGAAAACCTATATGAGATGTATTGGTGCCTCAGGAGGCATGTATTCATATGATATGAGTATGAAAATATGATGCACTTATTTAAAAATACCATGCATGATATGCAATCAAATGATAATGAAATGCAATGAAATGTATATTTGCCTTATTCTCATGAGATGTGATGTATGATATAGAAAAAAAAATTATATGCATGACACACCATTGAGATAATGAGATGCATGATTGTGCCACGATAGGCACTTATTCACATGTAGAATGATGTATGATATGTACAAGAGGAGGTGAAGGGTAAAGGACATAATTCTCTCCCTTTTGTGCCACTTAAAGTTCTAAGGTGAAATATATGCACTCACCAAGATGGTCCCCTAATGCTTGAGGATCAAGGTCACTAGAGGTATGGTCAACTTCACGATATTTCCCACAATAGTTGGTAAATAACACGATGTGAGAGTACCAAATGAAGCAAATAGACTCTAGCTAGGGTTTTTACAATGACCACTTGGGAAGTACATCCACTATGACACTACTACAAAATCCCCTCTAATTCTAAGCTACTCATACCTAGGTATAGGGCCCCACTCGTGTCATGTACAAAATATAAAGTGAGTGTGTGAAGGGAGAAAAATGCACACCTAAATCCCCACCTACAAAACAATCAGAAAAAATGTAGACAGATACAAACCATGTTTTTTACTCTAGATTTCAACATCTACAAGTTTATTTCATACACTAACTCAAAACTAAATATACACACACAAATAACAAAGGCAAAAAGAAAAATTAAACTAAACACATCAAATTTGCATATTTAATTATATGGCTTGACTTTCTATTATTCCTAGTGAAGTCGTCATCTATTGCAACCTAAATCGCGACAGGACAACGAACTAAAAAGAAATTATTTTGAAAATAGAGATTTGAAGTCGCCACCATAATTTATTCTGGAAAACTATGGAAAACCATAAAAATATAATAAAGTCTGTGAAAACCAAATTTACGATCTGGGAGTCGGTTACGCGTATGGAAGGTATTAGCACCCTACATCGTCCGTCCAAAGGCGTTACCTTTAATTAAATTTGCAAAAGCGATGTGTTTATTTTAAATACTTACGTTTCCCACAAATAAGAAAATATTGAAAAAAATTAATTTGTGAGTGAAAAAGGACCCGACAAGGATTAACCTTGGTCCTACGTATTCTCATTAAAAATGAGAAATCAACGCTACGTAGTTCTTTATAAAACTATTTGGAAATGACATTTTGAAAGTGAACCCAACAAGGTCTGACCTCGCTCCTACGTATTTCCATTCACAATGGAAAATCAGGGATCACGTAGTTTTTGATAAAAATTTAATTTTAATTTTTAAAGTTGTCTTTTGAAATTTTTGAAAATGAGTTTCATGCGACGCATGCAGTTGATTAGACACCAAAACCTTTTTATGATTTTCGTATTTAAAAAAAGAAATATCGTGCGACACGAGCGGTCGATTAGATACCAAACTATTTTTGTAAGTTTTGTATTTTTAAATAAGAAGTGTCGTGTGCGATGCGAGCAGTCGATTAAACACTAAAACTATCTTTTATAATTTTTGTTTTTTAAAAAGAAGTGTCATGCGACACGAGCAGTCGATTAGACACTAAAAGAAAAAATAAAGAACATAATTTCAAATTTTTATTTATACTTATTTTTATCATTTTTGAAAACTATTTTAATTTTTATTTCAATTTAAAATGGTTTTAATATTTTAGAAATTTATGTGATTGAAAAGTGAGAAACGTTGTGCATAAGTGAGTATGTGGGTACAATGAGAAAAAACTATACATATGGGAATATGGTGCATAAAGAGAAACTTTGTGGTATATAAAGTAAACGCATCCTAGCCTTAAAAAAATAAATTAAAAGAGTGGAGTGTGTGCTTAGTGAAAATGCAGATACATAAGGTAAAGTAAAATTTAAGGCAAAGGGGTGTGAGGTTATTACATTGGGGGTGCATGAAGTAAACAAAAAAACAGAATCCAAATTGAAAGAAAGGGTGTGCAAATTAAATTATGGAGGTGAGTGGAGAAAACATTAAATCTATCCTAATAATAAAACGCATAGCACGACCTAACCCTTAAACTTCATCTTCTTCCTTCCACAAAAGGCCACCACGCAACCATTGTTGCCCCTACTCGAGACCTACAACCAAACCTCTGATGGCGACAACGATACCCATTCTCTGATCCACTATCACCAACGGCAGCGACAACCATGGATTCGCCTCTATCCAAACTTGAAGCTAAACGCCTAGCATTTTCCTCATCGAGCCACCACCGTGTGCGGCGGCACGACCCTAATGTTGTTAGTAGTGTCACCAGCATCAACAACAACATCTTTCGTTGCGTCATCCAAAAAGTCAATCACTTAGGGTTCAACCATGGCACACAATTTCCCCCTACCGCGACTACTAGCAACCACTGCACACCGTGCTATACACTATCGGTTGTCGTTCTATTTTTTCTCTATTTTAACATTTATTGATTTGCCATTTTTATTGTTTGTATACAATAGAGAAGTCTCTCGGTATGTTCAATTTAATATGGTAATGTGAAAATGAGTGATTCGAATATGAGTGTTGAAAGTTATGTGTGAATTGGTGGATGAATGAACGAAAATTAGTGTTGAATGAAGATGAATTGTTGTAGTGGTTGTCGAAATTACCTTTCGTGAATAGGGATATAATAAAAAAAGAGAGGAAAATCATGCGGGTGATGATGATTCGTATGTTTCTTGGGGGCTTCTCCCTGCACCTCCAATGATTTCTCCTGTACCCCCAAAACTTATTTTAATTCCATCTTTGCCCATGGTTAAAGAATGAATTACTGTTTTTTTACTGCAGTGCACCCCCAAATACTCGTGCCTCACCGCACTGCACCCCCAAAAGCAGATTCCCTGCATGCTCTGCACCCCCTGCACTTGGAGAATCTTTGACCTAATTTTTTTTGACCTTAGATTTTTTAAGGTGCAGGGCCTCCATCCTCCACACACTATCCCCCTTCTCCCTCTTCTCCCAACAGCACCCACCTTTTCCCTGTTCTCCCTCTTCTCCCACACAACAGCACCCACGCCATCCTTTTCTCTTCTCCACACACCATTCTTCTCCCCAGCGTCGGCAACCGCGTTTGATCTCTTCCCGCGCTTCTCCATTTTTCACGGTACGTGTGTATTTTGATTTTAATTGATTTTAGTTGTAGGTTTGAATGTGTACATCTTCGTTGTTTTGTCTTAAACCTGCTTCGGAAATAGTTTGGAA
>Ga0099822_1003885_pt1 | contig 19307 bp, 6 predicted proteins | sample CowpeawhiteBW_FD_76839 | JGI IMG/M metagenome (GOLD analysis project Ga0099822, IMG submission 76839) | Root nodule microbial communities of legume samples collected from California USA - Cow pea white BW | ecosystem: Host-associated > Plants > Roots > Nodule | place: USA: California | collected...
ACTGTAACTAGAAAGTAAATCACACATATATAGAGTATTGTTATTTCAAATTCTTGAACTATCAATAATTAAATTAGAACTAAAATTTTCAGCTATTTTTTTTTTCAACTTAAATATGAAAATTTTTCCAAATAATTAATACGAAGTTTCTTACCTTTCATTTGTTGAACATTAAGAAAAGAATCATTTAGTTGAACGATATGATCATTAGTATTATGTTTCAGAATTTGTAAAGATGTTGAATTTGTCTTATTTTCATCTACACAAATAGTTTCCCTTTTATCACTTTAAAAAATGAATCTATTATTTTAATTTTTATCAATATTTATCACAATCTAATAAAAAATTGAGTCCCTAAAAAAAGTTTAAAATAAAAAAATAAGTTATCACAATTTAATAAAAAATTGAGAGTTCCTAACAAAGAATATATGATAATCAAGCAACAATTAAAAGTCGTTATAAAACAACACATAGTACATTAATTATTAAAAAATATGCTAACTGTTAAACAAATATTTCAGGATCAAGTGAGACAAGAGAATTACTTTTTTTTTCTTCAATAATGAAAGAGAACAAATGAAACAAACGAAAGAAAAAATAATGAGTTTATGTCTAAGTGTTTTTTCTTTTAAAAAATAAAAAGAAAACATGTGAGAGTGAGAGAAAACTCAAAAAGGCAATAAAAAAGAAAAGAAAATATATTTTAATAAATATTTTTATTCTTTATTATATTTAATTGTATATTTTATTATTCATTATTATTAAATGTTATGTTTTTTAAAAAGAAAGACACATAATATAATAACAATTAATTTTAAATATAAATTGCATATAATTTAAAAATTAAAAAAAATTAAATTACATATAATATAAAAAATTTAAAAAAAGGGGGCCATGGCCACCCCTGCCTTTAGAAGCTCCGCCTCTTTATATCATTGCTCTAATAAATAATACAATATATATTAGAAAAATAAATAAAAAAATACTGGCTAAATTATTTCTTTGATTCTTGTTTTTATCTAAGTGTGAAATAGATCTTCAACTTTTTTTTTGACTCAATTTATTTTGATTTTTTTTAGAAAATAAAATTATTACTTTTTGACTATTATTTATTTATTTATATTATTTTCTATATTATACTAAAAAAATTTGAAACATAATTTTACAATAACATATCACATAATTAAAATATTCACATAAACATATATTTACAATATTATATGTATCTTATATCCCCACCATTTAGTACATCTTATATTTTCTATATTAGAAGAGGAAAAAATGTTATTTATTTACAGATTTCTCTTCATATATTGGCTTTCAAATAGGTGGAGGGAAAAGATTATGGATATGGTTCACTTGGACTGTTCGGGGTAAATAAAAGGTAATTCCGATTTGTCCTTCGATGACAATCGACGTGTTTGAAGTAGAAAGTAATAGTAGAGTTTCCAGTTCCTTGAAATGTCACAATTATTCACTACATTGGTTTACCATGCATTCCCTGGTAAAACAACCACAATATCGGTGGAGAATGGATCGAGCTTGGGAGCAACCATCTATGGTAAGGTTATAAAATTTATTTTTCACACACAATCATAAAATAGGGAAGTGAGACAAATATCACATAAAAAAAAATACAACATATCATAATAAGATAAAATGAAATGAAAATTCTTCCACATCCATAAAATTGGATTTTATCATACTTTATAAATATATTGATTAATTTTGTAGTGACTAGTAAGGATAAATGAGCTCATGGCCAACAAAGTAACTCAAGAACATCTCATCTTGAGTAATACTAACTCGTTTAAATCTTTAAGGTCATACCTCCAACTACAATAATCAAATCTTTCTTTATCATAAATTTTATTTCGATATTAAACCATATAATTATATAAATAAATAGATAGATAGAATCAATGAATAATTAAAATAAATATAAATAAATAAAAAGACTAGTATGTAACTGGAGATAAATATAAATAAGTAAATGAGAGTAAATATAAATTGAATAAATAGGACCAGTGCACAACTCGAGATGAATATAAATAAATGAATAGGAACGAAAACTAAATATAAATTAGAATGAGGTTAGGGATACCTCACTTATAGAGATAAAAATAATTATGAATAGATAAAAATAATCAAAAGTAAAAAGATAAAATGATAGATATTTTCTCCCCTTACCTTAGTTATACCGAAAGATATATCCAAAACATTTGTAGTTACTTTGTGAATGTTTTAGCCTTCTTCTTCTTTTTTTCTTCACTGCCAATTTCACACTCACAAACTCCTTTTCTCTCTCTTTTTTTTTTTTTTTTTTTTTGTTTCTTTTTTTTTTTCTTTTTTTTTTTTTTTTTTTTTTTTTTTATCTTACTGTCTTCTTTCCCTTTCACATTCATCACCCCTATTTATACTACATGTATAATCATTACATTCAGTTCATTCGATCATTCGGTTAGAAAACACTGTACATCTTTTTTTTCTTCTTTCAATTTCTCTGTTAGTTTTTGTTTTTTATGATTAAGCTTTCCATATATTTTTTTTTTCTTTTCTAACCTGTATTGCATTAAATTTCAAATAGCATTTATTATCATCTTATCTGATGCAATTATGTGGAACAGAGAATTGTGGTGAGGATTTTTCTCTTTTGCTCTTCTTTTTTCATTATATATCAATATATGAGTTTACCTATTATATATATATATATATATATATATATATTTTAATTTAGTTTTATTTCTAATTGATAAAAAATAAATAAAAAATAAGATTTTTAATGTTTTTATAGTAATCTATCATTGGAAAATAAAATAATTTTACACGTTTGAAAGTATATTTTGATATTTTAACATATTGAATCCATCGGTTGTTATATCCTAATTATTGCATAACTTTATTGTTAGATTTTTATGTTTTAGAAACCCATGGTGTATTAATTGACAAAAAACTTTGGTTACATACATAAAAAATCAAAAATAAAGAAAATAATCTTCTCAACGACAAAAACCTAAATCAACATTTTAGTAACAAATCTAGCCGTACAGCGCATGTCGTAGACTTATATTTATTGTGTACAGTTCTTGTTCATTACACTTACCAATATTGTCTAATCGATCATTACTAATGAGAAATTGATGTTGCAGGAATTTATAAATAGTTGAGTAAGTCTTTTTTTTTTAATAAGTTGCAGTGTCTTTTATCTTAATTTTATTTCAAAATGTCTTTTATTTTATTTTTTTTGTATGTTACAATTTATGATTCAATTTGGTCTTTATCTTTAATCTTTCACAAACGGTAATAAAGTTAGTGTATGTCAATTTGTAATTTTTGACTAAATAGAAATAAACAAAAATTAGAGGATCAATTTGAAACTTATTAACATAAACAAGGACTAAAAGGATAAGGAGAATGTTAACATGTGCACTTAGGACACTGGTTAAGGAATAATTAATATACATTGGTTTTACCATTTATACATTAAAAGCGAGAATAATTAAACTCATTAAATTAAAATAATATAAATGCATATCACAAATTTTATAAAGACAAAACTATCATTTGAAATTTTTAAACAATAACTCTGATACAAAATAAACACTTTGATTTCTAAGGTCTTTTCTGAAAGTTTAGATAATTAATTTTTTTATATTGCTAGTTTTATGTATTTATAATTAATAATTTTAGATATTAAAATATTGTTTATTCTTGAGATTTGATTAAGCTGTTAGGAATGTTGCAAATTATCATCGATTAGAGAAAAAAAATTAAATGAAGTCTCAAATTGATACTTTAATTAATTTCTTTTTTAATTTTAGACATTTAACACCATTCTTTGTTAATTTTTCTATTAATTTAAATTTTTTATGTTTAATTATATTTTAATTTTTAACAATATTAAAATATAATTTTTTATCATTTAATTATTTTTAAATTTTATTCGTAAACATTAAATAAAGACAATTGTAATATTTATAAACATTTTTTGTAATATTTATAAATATTTTTGTCCTTTAAATAAAATAAAATTATATTAATGATTATCATGTTAAATTTTATTTAATACCACAGTTAATAATAAATTTTTACTATATTCAATACAATAATTAGCAAAACCCAAAGAATAATTTAGCCAAAAATATTTTATAAGGTTCACATACACCAAAAACATGACTGAAAAATGATAGGAATATGATCCAAATGGCAGGAACATAATATAAAGTTATTAATACACATCGATCATATGCGTTTTTCAGTTCACGTTTTTACCAGATAAGATAAAGTAATTAATGAAGACACAGATGATTAAAAGCGAATTATATTTGCAAGACCAGAATGTTCCATCCCATGGTTGGAAGAACATGAAATGCAACCGCTTTGCAACCTTCACAATGGATAAGACCATCTACAACTTTGTACCGTACCATATACTGCATAATTAAGTAATTAATGAATTGATTAATTAATCAATGAAGTTAATTATTATTAAAGTGCGGTCACACACTGACGGTACCACATCTCATTGTATATAACAAAGATAACTTCACATTCAAATGCATACTCATGGCCAAAGAATTCTTCACCGGTTCGGCCACTGGCCGGAGCTCCGACGAGGTGAGTTTTGCGGATATAGTTTTTGAGAGCTGGGATTCATTCGATTCCAATAAAGACGACGATGTTGATGAGAACAACAACAACAACAACGATGATGATTCTGTCTGTGCTTCATCAGAAAAGTGTAAGGCCTTTTGGGAGGAAAAAGATCAGCTTCTTAAGGTACATACAGTTTTCTTTTTTAACGATGAATCCTTCATATATACTTCAAACAAAAATATTAATGATGAAACTTTGTTTGCAAAAAAGGGAATTTTGTTCAGGACTAGTTCATGTGAGAAAAAAGTTAGAGAAGCAACGAAGGAGGTTGTGAGAGAAATGAATGATTCTGTGATGGTGTGTAGTTGCCAGCGGCAAGTGGTGGCTAAGAGTTGCAGGAACTGCATGCTGAGAGAACTGTGTGATCGATTGTTGAACCTTGGCTACAAGTGTGCCATTTGCAAGTCTAAATGGAGGAGTTCATCAGAAATCATATCAGGTATATAGATATAAAATTACAAAAGTTAACGTTGATTTATCTTGAGAACGCAGATTCTGTTTCTTGAAATTGAAATTCATTCCTATACCGATATATTTTGATTTTCAAACTATAAAAATAAATATAAATAATTTTTTTAACCCAATTATATTAAATTTTTTTTGATGTCTAACATTGAAGCGAGCAAATGTCAAACAACATTTGAATTGTTATACTGTTTGACATGTTTTTTGCTTAGATATTAACCGAAAAATGTATTTGACACAAAACAATTTTAATATAATTGGGTTAAAAAGACTATATCTATTCATTTTTAAAGTTTAGGGACAAAAATATATCAGAGTTTCGGACAATGATAAATTTCAATTTTACTTCAAAGTTCAGGAACTAAGAACATGTTTAATCCATGTAAATATGAGTCTAAGTCCCACATTTGGTAGATATGAGAAAATTGAGCATCATATAAAGACTCATAAATCCATTCTCTTAAGATTTTGGATTGGAGGTGACGTCATTCGCTTGTGTGAGTTGGATTTAGATCTCATTGGTATTATATCTTTGTTGATATAAAGTTTTAAGATTAAGATTTAATTGCATATCATGGTTATGACTGTGGTGGAGTCTTGTGAAATGATGAAGTGGTGTTGTTTTTGGAAGGGGAGCACACATATTTGGAAGTGAGAGATGATTTATCAAAGAGCAAAAGAGAAGTGAAAGTGGTGATTGAACTGAGCTTTAGGGGTGAATTCGAGATGGCATGTGCGAGTGAAGAATACAAGCAATTGATTAAGCGATTGCCAGAAGTGTTTGTGGGGAAAGCAGAGAGGTTAAGAGCATTGGTGAAGATTATGTGCTCAGCTGCTAAAAGGTGCATGAAGGAGAAGAAAATGCACATTGGGCCATGGAGGAAACACAAGTACATGCAAGCTAAGTGGTTTGGCTCGTGCGAAAGCTCCACAATGGAACCACTTCTGGTAATGAACTTTGCTACTCGCCGACCAAAACCTAAGACTTCAATGTTGACTTTTGATTTATTATTGGATAACATTCAAGGCTTGCACTGTACTACAGTTGAAGTAGTGTGAATTGGACAGTGATCTTGTTATGGTTTCATGGTGTCAAGCTTTTTCGGTTCAATCTAGACCCATGAGGACAAAATTGTAAGGAAAAACTGTTCAATGTTAGCATGGTTTTGTTTTAACACTTGTGGAGGTGTATTTAGCAAACATGGGGTGTAGGAAGCAATTGTGGAGTTAAAAGAATCACCAACAAAAAGATAAGATAATGGATTAACGCATTAATAAAACTCAAGTAATCATAGATGTATTTAAAGGAAGGAAATGTTTTATATTGTTCAATTCAAAAACAAAAAGACAAAAAGATTACTATTAATTGTGTAATTCACAATTTTTTTTAAAAAATAAAATGAGAATTTTTATATTTATGGAATGCAGAAAAATATGAGGGTCAAAAAGAAATTCCGTCCCAAAAAAATATCAAATGTGGTAGTCCAAATGGAGCACCCGTTTTTCAAGTTCGATCCATTTTTCTTTTAAATTATGCTAAATTATTTTATTCTTAGAAAGAATTTCTTTGTTAGGGAGATGGAAAAAATAAAGTAAATAAAATTAATCAAAAAAAAGTATATATTTTTGAAAGAAGAGAAATAAATGAAAATGTAATGGCATACCAATGTGGCTAAGCGGGAAAAAAGAAACCTCCTAACCTTATGAGATATAAAAAAAAAGTTCATTATTACCAAAATATCCTTTACTACTACCAAGAATTCTAGCTCTTTAATAAATAGAGTAAAAACAATTAACAAACTCTACACTTTTTTTTTCTCTTCTCCTTATTTTTACTAAACGCATTTATTTTTATGCGTAGTTCTTTCTTCTTAATCTTATTTCTTGTGTTTTTAAGCACAATTTTACATTCGCTTTAAATATATGTTTGGACATCGAAGGTGATTGGCTTTACCTAATACAATTTGGGCTTGCATTTTGGTCAGCATATGTTAACTTTTCGGTTCATGGGCCTCATGATCATTGACTTGCTATTTGTCAACCCTCCTGCTATAGTTTGTTTTTTGTTTGGAAAGTTCGATGAAAATTTGTTTTTACTATTATAGTAAACATTCATTTAAGTCCGCATTTTGATTTTGAAAGTTTGATGTGGATTTAATTGGAATACGGATTTATTGAATTTTAGGAATCATATTACAATATGAAATATTACGGGCCATATTATGAAATATTATGGGTGTTGAAAATTTGTAGGGATTGTAAAAATATGAGATATATATATGAGATATGTTATAGGAGAAACTTGTTATTTTATTTTATTCATATACTCTCTCTCTGTATATAACAAAATATAACAGAATATAAAGTATAAGTAATTGGTATGGACGAAGTTGAAGTTGACAAACACAATGTTATCTTCAATTATTAAGAAGTGTTATCAACCTTGATGTCAATATGAGTGAATTGAAAAATTCTCTTTATTTATCATCAGTGAAATAAATCAGTTAAGGGTCGTTCTTTATCCTTCGTTGCATTTTACAAAATGATCAATCGACAATTAAACGTGAATGAATAAAAAATATTAAATGACTTTATGTGATTTTTTTTTCTAAAAATAAAATCATAAAATTATTGATCTGGGAATTTTCCTTTCCTAAATACGAATTTATGCATAATGTAAACTTAAATGAATGTAGAGTTAAGCGAATATCTAGTGTATATACCCGATTCATATACACCCAATTGAGATACACTTTCTCTGTTACGTTTACATTAACCTAAAACGTTTTATTGATTTTGGTATATTAAAAACTATATACTTTAAAAATATCCAAAGAGGGTATGTATATTGCATGCCATTGTTTCTTGGAAAATCACTTCCTCCACTCACAATTAGCGTTTCACGAAAATAGAGACCTTACTCGTAGCGAACCTTTTTATTTGGTTTTCTTTAATCGCTTCTTCAAAAATCTCCACTGTCATAATTAATGAACAAGGTCAAGAAGCACTTAGGATAAGATCGAAGAAGTTATTTTTTTAGTAATATTTTTGCATAATGATATTTGATTGTGCATTGTTAATTTCTATACAATGATACACATGTCCAACCACTGGACTTGCATGTCGTAATCAAGTAAAAGGAATAATTATACCTCTAAGAATACGTTTTAGAACTACCACACTACATTGACTTGCATATATACTATACTTAATCCAAATCTAAATAATTGGATTCAAACTAAATCTAGATTTACATTTAAAATAAAATTAATTTATAAACTTATATTTATATATATTTTTTTAAAAAATACTTTTGAATTAACATTTTAGTGTTAAAACACGATGGTTAAGAGATGTTAGTTATCATATTTTAGTAAATAAACATGAAAGTGTTATTTTATTTAAAATTTCAGTGTTAAAACATAATAAAGAGAGATCAATTATCATATTCGCTAAATAAATATAAAACTGATATATTTATTTGCTAAACATCAAAATATTTTTAGATGGGTTGACTCAACAACTTTTTTCTGTCAAAAAGAGTTATACAGTTGTTAAAATACCAATGGATTTTGTTTTTCACCAATGGCACAAATCTAAGAAATCTTAAAATAAGTAAATTAATTAAGGTAGATTAGATTGGGTTGAGTGGAAAGTATATGAGGATCTTAAATCTTAACTTGTTGGATCTCTATATATAATATCTTTATGGAAAGTGAGAATATCTTGTTCCTTAAAGAACAAAATCAAAACTAGGTAGTTTTCCACTGTCATATAAAACCGTAGTACCTTACGCGTATGTAGGGTTGATTGGTCTGTGGTCAGTCAATATCAACTTTCAATGGATATATAATTAATTATTATTTTAAATATTTTTTTTTAATTTTAAGTGAAAATTAGAATTGATTAATTTTTAAAATTTTGATATAATTTATTTGGGTTAAATATGTTTTTCTCCCTCAAGTTTTAGTGAAATTTAGAATTAGCCCTCATCAAAACTTTTAACCAATTTAGTCTTTTATATTTAGAAATGAGTGAATTTAGTTCTTTTAATCAAATTTTGTTAAGTTTATTTGAAATTTTAAATGCATTCTATGATAATATTTGAGTTAGCATTTAAACGAAAATGGGTCAAACGAGGTAAACAATTCAAATACTATCATGAAATGCGCTTGAAACATTAGATAAACTTAACAAATACTTGTTAAAAGGAGTAAATTCATACATTTCAAAAGATGAATGACTAAATTGGTCAAAAATTTCAAAGAGGGACCAATTCCAAATTTCACTGAAATTTGAGGGACCAAAAATATATTTAACCCTTTAAATTTTCAATTTAAAAAATGTATGAACGTAGTTATTTTAATCAAATTTTTTTAAATTTATTTAACATTTTAAACGTATTTCTCAACTATTATTGAAATATTAAAAATTTTAAATAACTTAAATGTTATTATAAAATATGTTTATAATATTAAATAAATTTAATTTATTAAAATGATTAAATTTATACATCTCTAATATTAAAAAACTAATCTGAATTAAAATTAAGAAAAAAAATACTGATTTTGATTTTTACCTAAAGTTTAAAGTATCATATACATATTTAACTCTTAATTATTTACTACACCACAACTTTGAAAAATATCTGCAGTTAGAGGTAGGTATGCGCGTTTGTGCTGTATAGATAAATTTGCTTGCTTTAGTAGAACACTTGTATCTTTTATGAAAATAAATACTACTTTTCTTTTCTTTTATATATGATTGTGTGATTGGTATAAAATTTCTTTTGAACTTATACATTTCTGTAATAGAAAATTTCAATAATCACTGTTAAGAAGTAATTATGCAACATATTTTAAAGAAGAAAAACTGGTTTAAAAAATACTTTTTACATTGTACGTATTCTCTTGGTTATATTTGGATTATGATATATTCGGATCAAAATTAGTATTTAAAGATATTGTTGTTATTAAACAATTCAAATATATTAATATAATAATTAATTATTTTTGAGAAAAAAAATTAAATAACAATCTATTTAACATAACTAAATTAATATGAGCATTTTTGCTTACAAGATCTTGGTGCAAGTCTAAGACAAGTAAGTTTATAAATTTGAGTTTGATTTAATAGGCTTATTCAAAGAAAGAAAAAGACATGCATTACTTAGATCTCATTATTGCATAAAACTGTTACATCTTTTGGCTACTCTATAACCACCCCACCAAATATTATCCCCCAATCATTTTCAAGATACCCTAAAATGCTTCACCTAACTTAATCAATGCTCACTCTTAAACATGTGATTAAGTTCAACATCCAAAAATTCTGGTGAGTAAGTTGTGTTTGGATTATCCTTTTAAGCATCCAAAAAGTCATATTAAAAGTATTGAAAGTTACACTTATTTTTTTGACAATTTTTTTTTTTTTTTTTTTATTTTTTTTTTTTTTTTTTTACGTTTCATTGAGTATTGAAAGAGGTTTAAAGTGTAGTTGTATTTAAAACAACACTTTTAATTATTATTTTTTTCTGAATGAAGTTTCAATTTCATTAAACTAAACTAAACTTTTTTAACGGTAATCCAAACACAGACTAAATAAAGTTCATTTTCCATGTCATTAAACAATTTCAAGATTTCATCTTTGCTAATTCTATTATACAAATCCACCAAGTTAATATGTTTTAAATGAAACACCACAACAAAGCAAATATCCTTTATCATTCTCTATCAATTCTGGCATTTGTAACTATGACTAATATCAACTAGAGCTGTCAAAATGAGTTGGAACTTGCGAGTCAACTCCGTTCACCATGAGTTTGGACCAAGTTGGGTTGAAATTTTTTTACAAATTTCAATATGGATTGATTTTTGACCCGGCTCACCTAGAACCCGGCTCATCCGGGCTGAACCCATGGAGAGCCGGGTTGGTGGCTCACCAACCCGCAAACAAAGGGTCACACAAATGTTATTTGTTAAGTTGGACTTTGCATTTAGGTCATGTTAGGTTTTTTTTTATAGCCTAACTCATAAATAATTTGTATTTTTGTGATTTTGGATTGTATTAAAGTTTATTTAGATTTTAATTATAATTATAACTTAGTTTTGACTGAAAAAAAAAACAAAACATTGTATTTTTTTAATTAAGTGAACCCGTGAGTCAACCCATTTAATTCACCAATTCGTTGGTTGGGTCAGGTTCGAATTTTTTTTATTCGCTAATAAGTGATTCGAGTTAGGTTAGCTCACCAATGATCAACCCGTGATGGATCAAGCCGAGTCAGACCGAGTTACTCGTTTTGACAGTTCTAATATCAACACCTTTATCTCATAAGATATCTAGAGATTATTATTACACCATTTTTACTACTCATATCATGTTTTTATGATGATTTAAATATTCCTAATCATTGTTAGTATTTTTAGTAGTATGGTACACTCAACTTTTATTGACAATAATCATTCTCTTATAAATATTGTACCATCCCTTGTAAAATGGGTTAAATGCAATTTTTGAGAGGGATGTAAAATTCTTCTAACCCATAAGATTAATAAACAAAAAATTCTGACCGAAATAAATAATGTTGGACCAAACATTTCTTCCAATAGTATACTGAGCTAAATATTTACATAGAAATACTTTTTCAGGTTAGAATTCGAAAGAATTACCAACATAACACACTTTTAACTTCTGTTTTCATTCAAATAGTATATTAATTGTGTCAAATAATTACTCCAATAGCATATGTTTGAGTTTTGTTTCTTGAGAATTTGGGTTTGATGTTTTTTTCAATATCACTTGGTGAACTCAATCTCCTTGACACAAATACATTTTGCGGCGGGTTAGTAAACTTATTTGTTTTTTAATTTGATTTAGAGTGTTTGAGTGTTTATGCATCCGCTCTCACAATAAAATTAATGAAAAGTTCATTTATATTATAAATCAAAGTTATAAATTTCTTCAAATTATTCAATTCTCATAATATGGATTTTAATTATCGGTTCGCACATTTCTTCACAATCATATTTCTTATATTTTTGTTCTTTAAAAGGTGGAATGGTTGCTGAATCAAAGAAGGTAAAATGGAGAATGATAAATGAAGAAGATAATGGAGATGAAGATCTAGCTGTAAGGCCCACTTATTTATGTTCTTTATGTTTAAGGGTCTAATCTTAACCGTTGAGCCTAAAGTCAGCTCATAGGGTGCCCCAAGACCCCCTTTCCAGCCTCTTGGTTTCCATTCTACAATCACTTTGCAAAAACAACTCTCTCTCTCTCTCTCTCTCTCTCTCTCTCTCTCTTCTTTAACATAGAGTTCTGCTAGGGTTTGATCAAGACTCTTCTCCGAGCTAGCTAAGCTTTGTTTATTCCACGTAAGTTAATCTCCAACTGGTACTTTCACTTCCCTAGCTTTGTTTTCGTGGTTCCGACTAGGGTTTATCTTAGTAATCTCGTTTTTGATCTGGTGTCAGTATTTCCAGCTCACAAATATGTTCCTGGAGCTATAGTACTCCTTGTTGAGTGCTTGTGTCTTCTGCTAGCATCTGTCCAAGTAAGGGAAGCTAGGTTTTTCATGCTTTTATAAATAAAATGCTTTATTTGTTTCTGTTTGATGCTCTAGATGATTTTGATGTGTTTTTGATGGTACGAAAATAATCTGTGTACTGTTCTGGATGAATTTCTGGCTTTGCAGGCGTGAGAACAAGTGAGTTCTGTTGAACTCGCCTAGGCGAGCTGGTGGTCGCTCAAAACGAAAAGCTCTCGCTTAAGCAAGGAGCTCTCGCCTAAGCGAGAACAACTGCAACCCCTCCCCTTCTCTGTTTCGAGGGCTCGCCTTGGCGAAGGCCTCTCGCCTAAGCGAGAGTAATCCCGCCTGAGCGAGATGGGCTAGCTTGAGCAAGACCTCGACGTGCTCTTTGTTGCAGTCTTGCCTAGGCGAGAGCTGGTAGCTTGAGCGAGAGCTCCTTGGCCCGAGCGAGATTGGTAGAGTTGGTTGGATATGTGTATGTTTTTAGTGATTGGTTGGTTTGTTGCTTTAAAAAGTTCAAGTATGATGCCTTGTATGTTCTATATGATGTATTGGGACTGAAATTGATGAACTTGGTATGAATAAAGTCATGAATCATTTGGGGTTGGTTGGTTGAACATTTGCATGAGATTGTTATAGTTGATACATTTGTGGTTGGTTGGAGAGACATGATTGTGGTATGAGATTGACGTAATTTTATGAAACTCTTGGTGAGATTTCATGGTGGTGTTGGATGTGATGGACATAATTCCATGAATCTCTTAGTGAGATTTCATGGTGGTGCCGTAGTGTATATAATTAGGTAAGGATTCAAGTAATGAGTGTATCCTGAAACTCTAAAGAGTCAGTGAGTCTCATGTAGAGTGTACTGACTCAAGTGGTGAGAGTAGCAGGAGGCCCTAGTTTTTGACAGGATAATGGTCTAGACGCTTGAAGGCTAACCTTGTGCATGGTAGGGTGAAACCCATTGGCAATGACTCTACAATGCAGTAGAGGCCACCACAAGTGCAAGCATCCAGTGAATCTGACCAATTATATGTATCCAGATCAATTGAGTCTTAGAGTCTTGTTGTTTACTATCACATGCTTGGTTGATTAATGTATTCTTGACTTTTAAATTGCATGCTTAATTGTATGATAAAAACCTTTTTACTTTAGCTTACCCTTATTGCTTGTGTCTATCTTCTTGTGTGGTTTCCTTTTTGTAATGATCACTAATTCCTTGGTGTGAACAGATCTGGGAATCCTTGGTGATCGTAGTGACGATGAAAATGCTGCAGCTTAGTTGGTCATGGATTGGTGTTGGGCTCACTCTTGAGCCCACGTTTGGAGAGTTTGTGCTATTTTGTAATCCTTTGCTAATGATCAAGCTTTTGGGCAACTATTGAAATTTTTATTCTATTCATGGCATCGTGGTGTGCCTAGTCTTTTCTTTCAGTATATTCATGGATAACTGTAATGGTGATACATATATACTTTGTGGTGTTGCTCTTTATATTATATTGTATGTGATATTTCATTTAATTAAGTTTATCTATTAAATGGGATGTTACACTAGCAAGAATGTAATTTGTGATAAAGTAAATTACCAAAGGTAGAATAATAACTTCTAAAATAAATCAACAGAAAGTGGTAATCCATATTGCTACAACCATTGGATTGACCATTATTTTTGGTTCGCGGCATCATCAAAATATTTGAAATTGTATCCACAATTTTTCACACTTATTTACATTTGAACTATCTATTTATATTTTTCCCCTTTTTCTAACAGATCCTTTATAACTACAAAAGAAACTTAATTACTCGTTTGGTTTCTAGTTTGGTTGGAAAGTTTCAAGTGAATTCCAACTTAACTTTTTGTTTCAATTTTAGTCTTTTGTTTCAATTGAGTCCTAATTTTTTTAAAATTGATTCATTTAAGTCTTTTCTAAAAAAAATTACAAATGACATTAAGATCATTTAAAGTTAGTATAATGCATCAATTCATAGATTTTTTTTTTTTGAAAAACTTTTTGTTGTTCAGAGTCAAGTTTCACGTGGTAGGACAGTGTCACGTGTCTCAGTGTCACGTGTCTTGGTTAATGTCAAGTGTCATTATCTTGTATTCAATTTAGTTTTTATATCTATTTCTTTGATTCAATTCAATCCCATTTTTTTTTAAATGGATAAATGTTGTTCCTCTTTTAATTGGGACTAGAGATACATAATAATATTTTTTATAATATTTTTTAAAATTATTAATATTTTTTAATAACAATATGAATGAAAAAATATAGGGAATAATATTTATTATATTAAAATTTATTTTTATAAATTATTAATAGTTTTGATTAATTATTTTCAAAAGCCATATTTTCTTAAATTATTAGTCTATATAATTATTTTTTTTAAATAAACATTTTTTAAGGAGTTGTTTTGTAAACTAATTTTTAAATAATTATTTTTCTTAACTTAAAATTAAATGTTTTCTTTCTTTTAATTTTTAAATGAAAAAAAAATGAAACTCATTTCAGAGTTTTTTGGAAAAAACTACACTTAATCACCTTGAGATATAGTCCAGAACTAAATTCTAAATTGCTACAATAAATAATGTTTTAAAAATTGAATTCTATCATGAAAAAAAGAAGCAATGTGATCTTTAATCAGGGAAAAGTTTCGCTCCACCTGTTTTATTTTGCCAAAAAATTCCATAAACATCAGGTTAGACAATAAACTAATACTTGAAAAAACAAAAGATTTGAATATTATTTCCAATTTTATTGATTTTCATAATGATTATTACAGTTGCGTAACAAGTACAATACTAATTAAGAAAAATATATTTGCGCTTATTAGAAAATAATAATCCCAAATTGTATTATACAACTCCATTATAAAATGAATGACTAGTGTATTAAAAGTCCACATTAGAGACAATACTAATTTACACTACATAAAATAGGGTAAAGATCATCTTATAAACCAATTTAATCACATTAAATTAAGCTTAAAATTTCATCATTAACAACTAAAAATTGAACACTTCACTATTTATATATAAGGGAAAGATATGAGACATAAATTAGTCAAATAAGCAATAGAAACATAATCCATGTTGAAGGTGAAGATTGTCACCATTTATAAGTTATGAATTGGCTTAATATTTAGTAAGCGTGAAATCTCCAAAATACTCACATGTGCATAAGACTATATATTTGTAAAAGATGCAATAAAAACATAATCAATGTAAAAAGGTGAAGATTGTCATCATTTAGAAATTATAAATTGGCTTAATATTCATCGAATGTAGAATCTTCAAAATAATCCGGTGTGTATAAGATTATATATTTGTGAATGGTTTAATTTGAGATAAAAAATTTATTGTGAAAGATATGAGACATAAACTAGTGAAAGAAGTAATAGAAATATAAGAGATTGTCACCATTTAGGAGTTATGAATCGGCTTAATATTCAATAATGATTGTGGAATCTCCAAAATACTAACACAAGACTATATATTTTGTGAATGATTTAATAATGATATTATAATAACGAGTGATATACTAAATTATAAAACCAACTTCCAATATATAAATTGTCTTTATATATATATATATATATATATATATATATATATATATATATTAAAATTAGTTTTATTTTTAGTTTATATACGATCACATCCGTGCAAGTAAAAAAAAAATTGAAGAATTAAACGTTTAAATTTTATTCTCATCACTTTTGTTTTTTATCCTAAAACAAAGTAATAACTCGGTTTGTCCAAAATTAAACTACAATATGTTCATATTTTTCTTAACAATGTAGTCAATAAAATAAATTAAAAAAAAATTGTTAGAAGTAGAAGTTTTCAAGCCCAAAAATTTTGCTAGGATAATCGATGATTCTGATATCATATTAAGAAGTGAAATTTAAGTTTAATTCAATTTTACACAATCAGATTGTAAAGTGAGATTTATACTCACTTATATATTATAAATTGTCTTATCTTCAATCAAGACTTCTTATAAAAATAAAGAATGTACACTGCTCAAATATCACAAAAAGAATGATACAACCTTCATCTTCTTCAAAAAAAACTCTTAAAAATTATAATGTAGTGTTATAAGGGAATTTTTAATATTCAAATAAATTAAATAGCAGAAACATGACTTTTTATTTTTAAATCGTGGATTTTTTTTATAAAGAGGATTTAATTGACTTGATTGAATGTGTGTGTGAACTATTTTATAAAGAAAATACTATTTATTTGATTGAATAATGTGTATGAATTATTGTAAATCCTACAATATTTGTATATAATTCTAATAATAAGAAAGCATGATATTATTCTCAATCAAAAGCCAAACAATATCTTAACAAATGGATCTATTTAAATAGTTAATTTTTTTCTTACACGGATGTTTTCCATACACATAAATAATGAATTTAAGGATTCGAAGTTCGATTAAAATCTTAATAAAAAAGATAAATAAAAAATATTTATAAAGTATTAATAGATAAGTATAAACACTGATAAATATCATGGTAAAAAATTAATAGGGAAAGTATACGAAAAGTCTATATGAAAGCTGAATTACTCCTTCTAAAATGAAGGACGGAACAAAACATTCACAATATTTAGCAAAATCCATATTTCATATTTAAGTCAAAATATAAATATCATTACTAATTATCATCATGAAGTTAAATTTCAGTAACTAAAGGAACCTATTTCAACACTCTTATAATACCCTCTTTTATTTATTTATTTTTCTTTTATTTAAAAGTTAAAAATACAATACATATTAAGTATCCCAAAATTTTTAAAATTTTGACAAATCAAATATTTATCGTTTTAAATCCTGTCAAATAAATTTTTTTAACATATTTTCACTCAATCCCTGATTAAATGCTAAAACCAGACTGAGTTGAAATATTCAACTCGATCCCCAAACTAAAATCCACTTCATCACCTCCATCAATTAACCCTGAAAATATGAAAAAACAATTAAAATTAAAATTAAATAACAATTTAAAATAAAAAATAAAAAACAAAAAAAATCAACAAATTAGTTCATTAGTTTACGTATAAAAGTTAATTTGAACTCATAAAAAAAAGTTAATTTAAGTTTTATTTATATTTTATCATATTCCTCCATGAAATAGTGCAAATCTGAATAAGTAGTAAATATGATTATGATTGTATCTACTTATAATCATGATTTTTTTGGTGTTTACACGGATAGGACACGTGTTTGCAATTTTTGAAAACGATTTTCCAATCCAAGTAACCAATCATCTTATTGTTTTTACTCATTCATAATTAGAAAAGTACAAAAGATTATTCGTTAGGAATTAAAATTTCAACGAAGAGAACAAAGAATTTGAAATCACACTAAGCACTGTAGTGTAATAGTTTGACACATGGATGTCCTATTGCGACTGCTTTGTCCTTTATAGTACTTTATTAATTTTATAATTCTTTTATTAGAGATTACGAATTTTTTGGGTTGAAAATTCGTAAACAATTTAAAATTAAAATATCTACACTAAAATTGCTGTTTTGCTGTCAATGTCAACTTTTATTTTCTTTTCCTAAGCAACGTGTGAGATTTTTTTTACCAAAAATTATTTTAAAATTAGATTCGTCTAATAAATAGATTAAAGTGCACTCTTCTTGTGACGTAATATAGGTGAAGTATAATACTCAGAATTTTATGGTAAATGACGCAATAATATCAGCACAAAAATAATTGCGTTTTTGAACTTCATCCTTGAGGAATTAAACATAGGTCAACCATGGAATTGAAGTCTGTTCAATATTTATTAAAGTCAAAAAGCTGAAGCAGAAAAGCACCTTTGTTTATTTTTGGGCATTTTCATTTTATTGAGCAAAATCTTCGATGCTTCTCAAAACTTTATCCGGAATTTTTTTCTTATACTGATTCTAAGATCAACCATATCTTCGTTAATAACTTCTTCGTTATGCACTAAAGTTCGTATTCCTACAACTTTAATTTTGCAGTTTTGATTAGTTCAAATCCAAAAGAGACGCCGCAATTTCGCGGAAAAGATGAGGAATCGTCGCGGATGAGGTTATCAAAAAAAGCATGCAAAACTAATTTTATCAACAACTTTGTAATACACTTTATTTACAAAGTCTACATGTAAATGAATTTATCTAAATTAACAACTAATTATTTTCAATTTTCTAAACTACAAAGAAATAAAACTTTGTTGGAGATTTCAAGTAGTCAAAGATACAATTAAACTATAGTTATGCTCAAATCAAATTTCAATTTTTAAATATAGGCTTAAATATTTTTTTGGTGGAAATGATCCTCATTTTCACAGAATGTTTAAAATGGTCTTCATTTTTACCTAATGTTTAGAATGGTCCTCATTTTCACAATTCGTGTTTTATTTGGTCCTTTTCTATAATGCCGTTTAAATCATTAACGGAGCATTGTACATGTGGCACGATTTGTATTAGGGTGTATTACGTGTACTGTACAGGTGACTTAATTAGATATTTGGGGATAAATAAGTAAGCTAGGGTTTTGGTAGGGAATGTTTGGGCAGTTGGTGAGTTTTGGCAATCTTGTTCCTCCATTCCCAATTGGTATTGCTGCAATCTTCTTCTTCCTGCAATCCCATTATATAGGTATGTTAC
>Ga0099822_1003889_pt1 | contig 19298 bp, 19 predicted proteins | sample CowpeawhiteBW_FD_76839 | JGI IMG/M metagenome (GOLD analysis project Ga0099822, IMG submission 76839) | Root nodule microbial communities of legume samples collected from California USA - Cow pea white BW | ecosystem: Host-associated > Plants > Roots > Nodule | place: USA: California | collected...
AAAAAAAAAAAAATTTTATATAAAAAAAAAAAAATATAAAACAAAAATATTTTCTATATTTTTTTAAATATATAAAAATATATATATATATATATATATATATATATATATATATATATATATATATATATATATATATTCCTTGTTTGTGTTATTGTTTTTGTATGAGGTAATTATTAAGCATTGTTCTAACCCGTGAAATTTGTTCAAAGTTTTTTCACACACTTTATATGCAGGTTTGTATGTCTTGGACATTTTTTGTAAAGCGTCTTCTACAATCTTCTTAAGAAAAGTATTTTTTTTTCTTTATGAACATCACAGCTTATTCTTCTTTATTTTCTTTAGTCTTTTCTTCTTTCTTTTTGGGTGCAAAAGTTGAAACTTCTGCGTAGTCTTGTAGGAACCTTTTATTTGGTTCAAAGGAGCGTGCGGATTCGAAGCTTTGTGCGAAACCAGCTTAAAACCACAAACCCCGAATATTTTTACCTCTTTTCGCCCTTGTCCTTCCGTCGGAGAATTTATGTTCTGTTCTTCCCCATCGTCAAACAATACTGCCTATTTCATAAATTCATAAATATTACTATATATATATATAATAATAATAATAATAATAATAATAATATAAAGACATAATACACAACCTGAACCATAAACAAATTTAGTGAAAGAATGAAACTAATCAAATCAAGCTAGCCTGTGAAACTACACAACCTCATAATTTTCAACATTCATATAGTGTAACTTCACATAAATATTTCTACATATGTTAAAAATAATGTGTCAAAGTTATGTTATAGCGTTAAATATATATATATATATATATATATATATATATATATATATATTAATATATACATGCATACTAAAACATTTCAAACATTAAAGATAGAATTTTGATGTTTGAAAAATCAAAATTCAAAACATTTCATCTCCCCCTTATTCTTCTTGTTTTCATTCATTGCGAGAAAGTTACTTAGACAGGAATAGAAATAAAAATAAAGGAACATAAAAAAACTATAAATTATTAGTGAATTTGAAATCTAATTCAATATTTTAAAATTAGTTTTTGAGATGAGATTTGCATTTGACATCAATTTTATCTAAAAATTTTAAGTTAATAAGATTATGAATTTTTATTTTTATATTGTTTAATTTTTTTTTTATTTAATATAAAACTTTTAACTCACTTATTATTTTTAACACTCAAATATCATATTAAAAAAAGTAAACTTTAGATGTAACTTAATCTTACAAAATCATATTCTAGCGTTAATTAAAACGGACCTTATCACCGATTCTCTTAACGATCACCAGCCTAACCCTAGTGCTTACTCTTGGACCCGTCAGTATTTAAAGTAATTTTTCAAAGCACTTTCTTTCTATAGTTAGAAATTCTCCTTTACATCTTTATCTGCATGCCTGTGATCTGTGATATATTTTCTCTCTGAGTACATTGGTTTTGGCTTTCATATTCATGTTGCCTTCATAAGAAAATATTCTCGAACTACAAACTCAAGAGAATAGTTTTGTGAAACTGAACCACCATGGCTACACATTCCAACTCTTCATTCCTTCTCCACCTTTCCCTCATCATCACAGCACTCTGCATTGCTGGTACGTTCTCTCAATTCCATATCCATTCTAACCATTTACCTTTTTAAATTTTTCTTCTTTGTTTTCTTTCATTACGAATGAACAACGTGTTTTCAAGTGCAACTGCTTCAGTGTTTCTCAAGCACCACAACCCTTCACTCAAAGTTGGATTTTGAGTCCATTTTAAAACTGCTTTATAATTATAGTGTTGATTTGGCTTCATGGTTAGTGGTCTCACTTAAAGAATGTAATGTATTAGTGAATATTAGCCACGAAAATATGTATAAATTATTGTGTCATTAAGTAGTGGCTTTCTACTGAATCTTTTTCGTACTGCAGTTTCACAACCCTTCATCGGCGTCAACTACGGCCAGGTCGCCGACAACCTTCCGTCGCCGGAGGCCTCTGTGGAGCTTCTCAAATCTACGACGGTCGGGAAAGTACGTCTATACGGCGCGGATCCGGCGATCATAAAGGCGCTAGCGAACTCCGGCATTGGAATCGTCATCGGCGTGGCCAACGGCGACATTCCGAGTTTGGCATCTCATCCCGACTCGGCCACTCAGTGGGTCAACGCGAACGTGTTGCCACATTACCCCGAAAGCAACATCACTATGATCGCCGTCGGCAATGAGATCATGGGCTCCGGCGACGATGGCCTCGTGTCGCAGCTACTCCCGGCGATGCAAAATGTCCAGAATGCCCTCAACTCGGCCTCACTCGGTGGCAAAATAAAAGTTTCCACGGTGCATTCTATGGCTGTGTTGACTCGGTCGGAGCCTCCCTCGGCCGGGTCGTTCGACCCAGGTTTGATGGATATCCTCCAACCGTTGGTAGCGTTTTTGAAGAATAACGAGTCACCTTTCGCCATCAACCCATACCCGTTCTTCGCTTACCGGAGCGACCCGAGACCCGAAACACTCGCATTCTGTCTATTTCAGCCAAATTCGGGTCGGGTCGATCAGGTCAGCGGGAAGATTTATTCCAACATGTTTGACGCTCAGGTCAGCAACTTATTTCCCTTTCTTATTTTATTAAATTTGTCACCAAAAATTATATATACTCACTCACCGCATCTTATCAAATTTATATTTCAACTTTTTTTCCTACACAGATATTTGTTAACTTAATACAAATAAAATGAGTAGAATAACACATTTATGAATTAAAATAGATTAAAGTAATGTAACGATAAGAAAATTATTTTTGTGTAATTTCATCAAGCATGCAGGAAATACAATGTAAATTGTGGCATGTTTTACACGTACCCACCTACATGCATTTACGTGTCCGATAATCTTCACTTTGATTTAGGTTGTCAAAAATCGAAAAATGCAAGATCCTTAACCAACTTTAAAATTTTAAATCTTTTTATGAATTGGTATATAAGTGTAAAGAGTCTGGTTGTACAAATTATTCCTCCAGTTTACCTTTATTCCGTCATCTAAGACCTTTTTTAGTCAATTATTTTCTAATATTTAAAAAAAAAATTACATATACATTCCATATGGTATATCGCAATTTCAATTTAATATTCCTTTTTTAACTTTGGTCACCAAAGCGAATATAATAATTACCTTTTTATATCTCAGATTCTCCACCTCATGCCACTTCGCTTTCCGCTGTCTAGTTGTGACAAATTGAAATATGTATGGTGGCTGAAGCCAAATTTCAAATATTTGATGTGATGGCAGTTACTTAGTTTTAATGATAATGAATTCATCTTTTAAGCTAAGTTAATAATTTAATCTCACAATTAAATTATAAAAAGAAGTTTACTTTTGTTTAAATATTTTAAATTTATTTTATTTCTGGTTACTACGAGAAGCATGATTGGTGTACTGTGATGTTGAGCATAGGTGGATGCAGTGCACTCTGCTTTGAGCAGCATGGGGTTTGAGGAGATGGAGATAGTGATTGCTGAGACAGGATGGCCCTCTCGTGGGGACAGGAATGAAGCAGGAGCAAGTGTTGAAAACGCAAGAGCCTACAATGGAAACCTAATTGCACATCTTAGATCAATGGTTGGCACTCCTTCCATGCCTGCCAAATCTCTGGACACATTCATTTTTGCACTCTATGATGAGGATCTCAAACCTGGTCCACCATCTGAGAGAGCCTTTGGCCTCTTCAAAACTGATCTCACCATGGCATATGATGTTGGCCTAGCCAACTCTGCCTCAACCCCATAAGGTTTAACGTCGTATATTTCATATATTTGATTTGTTTATATCGTTTGACATATTTTTCTTTAATGTCGGTTGAAAAACATGTTTCTTTTTTAATAACATATTAAATTGTTTTTCTCCAGAATCCACCGACCAGTCCTTATGGTCCTTATACTCCTGAAAGGGAAACACAATGGTGTGTTCCAAAGGTGGAAGTGAGTGAGGAAGAGTTGCAGAGAAATATTGATTATATCTGTGGTAACTTAGCTATAGATTGTGGAGCAATTCAGCCAGGAGGTGTTTGTTATGAACCTAACACAGTCTTGTCTCATGCTACCTTTGCTATGAATCTCTACTACCAGAACGTTGGAAGAAATCCATGGAACTGTGATTTTTCTCAAACGGCAATGCTTACTTCTCAAAATCCAAGTAAGTTTTCTTACAATTTCTCTGGAATATAACCATTTGCCATATATTCATCTATGTCTTAGCTTTGTAACTTCATTTTCCTCCAACTTGTAGGTTACAGTGATTGTGTTTATCCTGGTGGAAGTACCTGAAAAGACTTCAACTTTGTCTGTTCAAAATTTTATTTACACTACAATTGGATCCAGGAATAAGAGTCGATCATTTTGGCCTCTTTTATTCATGTTATTTTAATTTCAAATAGGTTCAACGAATCAATTTAAATGGATACCAATTATCCTTCTCTGTGTCATGTATCTCTCAGTGTGTTAGAAAGCAAGATGCAAATTAAGTTAATAAAAGTCACAGTTTACAATTATGTTCCTTTCAATTCTTTTATATCACCATAATCTTCTTTTTGCTCTCTGTATTTGGATATAAGGATTTCTCCCATCTTATCATAACTTGGTCTTTAATTTTAGGACAATGACAAGTGTTTGTTTTTATTCGTGATTAAATTTATATAAAAGGTTATGATATTATTTTTAATTTAAAATGTTAAGAAAATAAATTTATGAATATTTTTAATTATATATTAGCTATCTTATTTTATTTAATGTATAACATTTAATTCATCTTAAATTTTTGACAAAAAATAATGGTTACTGTTAAATTTAATTATAAATCTACAAATTTATTAGTGAATTCATTCTAACTAAACTGCATAAAAGTCAGTCAAAGATAATAAATGAGGTGTAAACTACGAGGAACAGTGTTTCTGTAAATGTTGTTGAACTTATTAAACATTAATTCCATTGTCGTCCAGCGGTTAGGATATCTGGCTTTCACCCAGAAGACCCGGGTTTGATTCCCGGCAACGGAATGTTTTTGCTTTTTTTTTTTATTATTAATTAAAATTGGTGTGTTTTGCTGATAAGAAGGTAATGTTGGACAACATAAACTAAGTTTTGGGCTTTCACACAGCCTTATCTCCTAATTGGGTAGGTTTCACATTTGACTTTTGGAATGAGACAAGACAATTGTAGAGTATAACCTTCTCACATCTTCTTTGTTTTGAAAACAAAAAGGTAGGTTTGAAACAAAGCTGAACAATCTCTAATAATATTTTATGCCACCAATTTGTGCAAGTCAAATATTGGAATGAAACCTTTTAGATTTTCATGGGTTGAATTTTAAGGATACAGCTATAAAATAAATTGAGGAATCTAAAACTGAAGAGAAATCTCTTATCTTTTAGACCATGTTAAGTCTGTATATATTACTTTTGATTTGGTAATTTTGATGTTTCATATTTGAGAAGAAGTTGTAAAAATAAATATCTCAACTGTTAAATAGTAAAAATATCAATTAGTTAACAAATATCAATAACTAAAAACTATAGATGAACATTTTAAACTAATTAACAATTTTTGGTATGAATTAATCCTTGAAGTGTTGTTACTTCTACAATTCACACTCAAAACTAAAATTCATTGATTGAGAACAACAAAAATAAAGATAATCATGTTCTTGGAATAATAACAACTCAAGATTCAACATGCACATGTTTATGTTTAAGTTTCAATGAATCAAAATATTGTCTGACTCAAGAAAGATTCACACATGCAGTGTCAGAAGTTAGAAAGAAAGAACCACACCTTACTTCTTTGCTTTGTTACTGCATTGTTTAACTGGAAGAAAAATAGAGAAAGTAAGAAGTAGATAGATGAAAACCTTTAAAAAAAATAAAAATAAAATAATACACTGGAAAAATATAAAATAAATATAATCAAGAGTATTTTAATTTTTATTCAATTATATGCACATTTGTGCGAAATTTTGACTGCGCGGAACTCATCAATTTCTGTAAAAAAATATATTTTCACTTCTCACGCGATGGATGTAACAATATTCTGTCGTTTCCATTGTCTTCTACTGTCTCTATTTTGAAGCCCACCAAACACTCCCTTAACTCCAACATCCTCAACTCAACTTCATCTTACAAATAATTAACCTTTCCAATTAATTTGTTGTAAAACTAAAATAAAAAGCATTCTCAGAAACATGGTCTTCCCAACACCAACCTCTTCCTTTCTTCCTTAATTGGTGTGTGAGTTTAGGGAGCCCAAATGTCTGTTGCGGAGCTCAAGGAGCGTCACTCCGCTGCCATCGACACCGTCAACAGTCTCAGACACCGATTGAAGCAGAAGCGTCTTTCTTTGCTCGACACAGATAGTATAACCCTTTTCTCTTCTTTTTATTTTAGATTATTAATGATTTTTGTTTGTTTGTTTGAGGTTCAACTTGTAGAACTTGTTGCCAATAATTGGTCATAGATCTTGCTGATTGAACACTTTGTTTGATGGAAAATTTGCAGTCTGTGAGTATGCGAGGTCTCAGGGTAGAACACCTGTGACCTTTGGACCTACGGATCTGGTTTGCTGTAGAACCTTGCAGGGTCACACGGGCAAGGTACCCTATTTTTTTTGTATTGTTTTTCTACTTTATATGTTATGCATGACTTCGCATGTTCCTCAATTTTGGTTGTTAGGTTGACTTGGTTTCAAGAACATCACAGTTGCTGCTTATCACTAGGCAATTCTTAAGTTGTTGATTGATTATGGAATTAATTACCTCTCAGTAACTTGGATAAACTTCTCCCTAAGCATTGTGGAAGAGGATATTAGTTATATGAAATGTTAAAATGAGAGGGTTTTACAGTTAACTCATCCACCAGTTAATTTTAACTTCTGAGAAGTTTATCCAACCATAGATGAGGACTATAAGTTATTAGACTACTCCTTTGCATTTTGTTTTTAGTTTTGAATAATATCTAGAATGTGATGCATATTGGTCAGGACGAAATCATCTGCTATCTGGCTTCCTTTTTACTTGTTCTGTATGCATAGAGCAATCATTATACTTTTGATATACTACTTAGTGATTATTGTAGATTCTTATTACAATCAAACTTGCAGATTTTAGGTTGACTTGGAATTCCTTTCAAATTTGCAGGTGTATTCTTTAGATTGGACTTCTGAAAAAAGTCAGATTGTTAGTGCATCTCAAGATGGGCGATTAATAGTTTGGAATGCTCTAACGAGGCAGAAAATCCATGCCATAAAGCTTCCTTGTGCATGGGTCATGACATGTGCTTTTTCGCCAACCGGTCAGTCTGTTGCATGTGGTGGTCTTGACAGTGTTTGTTCTATTTTCCATCTTAATTCACCCACTGACAAAGATGGGAATCTACCTGTTTCCCGGATGCTTAGTGGACATAAGGGTTATGTTTCCTCTTGTCAGTATGTTCCGGATGAAGATACTCATTTAATTACTGGTTCTGGTGATCAGACATGTGTTTTATGGGATATAACTACTGGCCTTAAAACATCTGTCTTTGGAGGAGAGTTCCAGTCTGGACACACTGCAGATGTATACAGGTGTGTTAGTTGTCTACTGAATTAGTTTGAACCATTTTTTGTTGTTTCAGTAATTAATTATCTCTTTGTATGGTTAATATGCCTACCTTCCATCTATTATGAAAACCTACAAAAGGATTATTGTCTCTGTACAAAATGAAACTGTACAATACAACTAACTCCATAATACTGGCAAGACTAGAGAACTTGTCAGATAATGAATGTTTGTTTTATGGTCAAATATTTTTCCTACGCTGTTCAACCTTTCAGTTGAGGAAGAAAAAAGATAAGAGTACATTCATTTGACATTGCAGCGGATTTGAATGTTGTCAGTGTTCAACTTTGCATCTTTTCCCTTTTTCTTGGTATATAAGTCTGAGTAAGGGTAGGATTTGACCACAAGACATTCATGATAATATGTTAGATAAAGAATCTGTTTGACATAATAGTATATTGGATATAGTTTCAGCATTTCTGTAAATTCAATGGAGGTATTTGCCTGCTTTCATAATGAAGGGATGCATGTGTTAGGAATCCAAAGAGTGAATTTGTTGATTGAATGAAATTGAATAGCAATAAGGAGAAAGAATTATCCTCCAAGGACCAAGGCTTTCCCCTTTCTTACAAACTTGTTAATTGCCTGCATGCCTTTTTTCTTCTATCTGTGTAATTGATCCCCTCTTGTGAACTAACTACTTTATCTGTTGCCAACATATTCCACCTTCACTTCAGTTTCAACTCCTAACAATCTGTGCTATTGATGAAAAGTAAAGGAGAAGCTGTAGTAACTTACTCTTGTTGCTTTTGATTTATTGAATAAACTAATCTACAAAAGAATGACCATTGCTGCTTCAAGATGCAAGTCATGTACATAAAATTATAACTTTCTTTCTACACACATAAATTATGAAATCTGGTTTAAATACAGAGTTTCTTTTCAATATTATTTGTTAATATCAAGTCTTTTCTGAGAAATATATTATTTTGTTATTCTCTCTCAGTATCTCCATTAATGCATCCAACTCAAGAATGTTTGTATCTGGTTCTTGCGATGCAACGGCTCGATTGTGGGATACCCGCGTGGCAAGTCGAGCAGTGCGGACATTTCATGGGCATGAGGGAGATGTTAATGCAGTTAAATTCTTTCCGGATGGAAATAGATTTGGAACTGGCTCGGATGATGGTACCTGCAGATTGTTTGACATTAGGACTGGACACCAACTTCAAGTATACTATCAGCAGCACAGTGACAATGACATTCCGCCTGTGACTTCCATTGCATTCTCTGCATCAGGAAGACTTCTTTTTGCTGGATACACAAATGGAGATTGCTATGTTTGGGACACTTTACTGGCAAAGGTATTTGGTATTTTAGGTTGCATTTTCTGGCTGCAATATGAAAGAAATCGGCTTAGTATTTTAAAAGAACATTTGTTTGCTTTCTTTGTAGGTGGTCTTGAATTTAGGATCTCTCCAAGACTCTCATGACGACAGGATCAGCTGTTTAGGTTTGTCAGCTGATGGAAGTGCTTTGTGTACAGGAAGTTGGGACACAAACTTAAAGGTGAGCATGTATTTTGTGCATATTCAATAAATCTTAGGCTATGTGCTAACTACTTGTCCGTTGCAGATATGGGCTTTTGGAGGGCATAGGAAGACAACTTAAGAGCATTGAGGGGATGATGAAATTGAAGATGAAGTCATATAACCCTTCATTTTAGGCTTGCAAATAGTGCAGCTGTTTGTTTATGCTCATATCTGTTTGTTCACGTGTGATCTAAATAGTACTTTTTCCATTGTACTACCCGCTTCGGTAACTATACCTTAAACCAAAATGAAGGACTGTTTGTTTTCTAGTCTCAGCGTAGCACGGCTATACATACCAATTCCTCTTAATTATGATGATTATGGAGCTTCCTGAAAGGGTCCCAAACTATATTCAATCAAATATTTTATTTGTTTTAATGAATATAAATGGTATTTGTCCACCAAAACCGTAATTGTGGCCGTTAAAACCTACTCAATCGCTTATGCCGTACCAGGAGAAAAGTGTAGATCAAAATGCGATGCTCGATGCTCATTTATATGCAAGTTTTGGTTTATATGCAAGTTGTAACATGTATTGAAAAACCTGATCGTGTGCGAATTTAAGAATCCTTTTAGTTGGAGGAATCGCCAAAAAAGAAAAAAAAAATAGATAATACCATTGAACAATAGTGCATCCCAATATCACAAATATTTCAATAAAATAGAGATTTCTTTGCACTAATAGTTTCTGTTTAACAGATCCAAATCATGAGAAAACAAATATTTATGAAAATAAGCAAAAATTCGTATTACAGGTGCTACAAATAAATGAAGTATGATGAAGTTTACTCCAATAAACCCGACTTGCAAGTATGGTTGCTAGTCTAACAAGCGTGCAGTGGGTGGTGGCCAATAAATTGCATTTACTAAGTGTACGGCTTTGGAATTCTTTACACACGCCTATCTGTAAGGAAGCTAAACTCCAATCTCAGTAACAAAAAAGAAAGGCCGAGTTGAGTGAAGTGCACTAGCCGCTAGCCACAATCTCATGGATGGTGTCGCTGACAGTTTCATCCTCGGATCTGACAGACAGTTTCATCGCAACATCCTTCGGACCATCAAGTCCAAAAGACAACCGCACAAGCACCTTCACATTTCCTATGAATACACCTGACAACAAGCATGTGTGTGACCTTGAATTGGGCGCCACTACCTCGGTTCCCTGCAAATAGTGAACACCAAATAATGATGGTGTAGTCTTTTCATTTATATTCAGTACACTTTTACAACGGTTCTATGCTTCAATATTTGTACAATGTTTACTTAATTTAAGGCTTAAAATTGATTATTTTAAAGCTCAAAACCAGTGATTATTTTATGCATATACATATATATGCATAATTTCGATAGCCATCTTCAATTAACTGGTTCATGATGGATATAGTCAAATTTTCAATAACCATTTGATATAATTTCTTCTCCTATCCAAAAATCACCAAAGAACGTCTGCTTGCCGTGTCAATACATATACATGCATGCAGGTACTTGTGTGGCTTCAGTTTAGCAATCTAGCAAAGTTCAACTTCAATTTTTTTTCAAATGAATTAGGTTTATTAACAGATGCATCCACTGCAAAAGCACATCTGAGCAAATATTAAACCTCAAATGTGTATGAGAATGTCAACTTTTGGTCTATGCTATCAAGCAAGTCAAGCAGAAAATTAATTTAACAAAAATTGTACAAATGACTCATGATGACCATTTTAATGTAATGGGACCGGTCTCCTAAACACAAACGTTTATCAAAGCAGCTATTAACATCATTGGCTTACCTCACAAGGCTGCATACCAAGAAGATTGATGACGGTATTTACAGCTTCAGCCAAACTCTCCCTGGGACCAAGACCATATTCGTCCACCCGCTCATTTTCAGGGCCCATGCTTTCCCATGCACTCCTGAAATTAGAGACCCCCACTTTCAGTATGTAGTCTGCTGTGACAACCTCCAAATCCTCTAGCTGGTATTCATCCTCCACACCATCATCTTCTGCCTCACCAGTGGCTGGGTCAACCTGGTCAATATCCAATATATGTACCATGATTAGATTTCCACAAAGTATTATTGGTTTTATTTTCCACAAAAAATACCTGTGGGAGAAAAATCAAATATGCTTCATGTTTAAAAGTATAAACGCCGTGATATACACCAGGGTTTAAGTCTAGAACAAAAAACCGCAATGCTTCCCAAAGATAAAGGGTGAAGTACCTCTTTAACAATAAATTTCAGAACATTAGAAAATTTTCCAGCAACTGGTAATCCCTCAGGCTTCTCAAAAGCCACAAATGTCTGGCCAGGTGAATCATAAGGAAGAGATCTAAGAGGTTTTGAGCACACATCAGAGAACTCTTCTGCTTCAGATGCATCCACAATCACAATAACCTGGAAAAGAGGAAGAAATTATTCAGAAGATCGGATTTGCAGCATAGAATGAAATTGTACAGTATCTGTATTAGTCATTACATCTTCCAATAATTGTTCTGGTATCGTGTTTGTGCAGTTGTATTGAAACACGACATGGCTATCAAAAATGTGTTTAACAACATTAACTGCATATTCTGTCTCCGCCTCAGTAAGCTCCACAGGTTCTGAAGACTGGTAAGAGTAACGTCATAAGAATACTTAATCCATATGGAAAGAAAAATAAAATAAAATAAAATAAAGATTGTGACAATAATTGAGTATAACAACCTTAAAAAGTTTCCCAAAGTTTGCAAACTCGGGAATGGATAGAAGTAGCCTTTCATAAGAATCTGCTGTAGTAGATGAGGGACCACGAGGAGGAGCACCCAAACCGGTAGGCTTTTTACTAGAGGCCTTCTTCTCTGCAAGAGGTTGAGATTTAACCTCCCTGGGCACTGAACCAATGTCAAAAGCCTCTTCTGAAGGCTCCTGCATTCACATTAAAAACATGCAAATGACAGTGAGATCTTAACCAGTGAAAGGGAATATACTAGGGTGAACTTACATAGTTTTTCAAAGTAGTCTCCAGATTGGCAAGTGGGATATCAAATGACCCAAAGAGGAAATCTTTCACATCTTCATCTGTCTCAACCACTCCGCCATCACCTCCAAGGGTGTTCAAATAAAGTGTTGCTCTGTCACGGACCTGCAAAAAAATAAAAATCATTCAGATATAAATCAAAGCAAGTGATAGCTTTAAAGTTTAAACACCTACAGAGTCACCAATTGTTATGACCAAAAATCACCTCATCATCGCTGTCAAAAAGACATCGCCTTAGCAGTACAAATATGCGAGGCTGCAAAGAGTAATAATTATGGAATTTAAATTAATCACAAATATTAACCTAAAACAGAAAAGTATAGGAGAAATGTAGAGAAAATTATTAATAGACACAGTAAAGTAACACCTTTAATGCATCAACAGAAGCCCCAAACTTTGCCATTGTGCTAACAGCACTGGCCCTAACAGTTGCATTCTCAAGATGTACTCTGTTATAAATATAACGAATATATTTGCTGGGGTCGGATGTTTTTGGTCCTTCAACTCCCAGGAAGTGCAGAATCTAAAGGATAGAGAAAAAAATTAAAAAGATAAAAATCCAAAAATGCATAGAGTAAATGACGAAGGACAAAACCAAAGTTACTACCTGTGTGGACAAATAAGTGAATTCACAATCTTCAATAAACTCACAAAGATGAAGCAACCCACTTTCCTTGGCCTCAGGGATATCTCTGATAAGAATCACAATTGAATCTACAATTGCTTTCTTGTAATCAAAACCACCTTCTTCCCTAAGAATATTACTTAGGAAATTCATCCTGAAAATAATAAGAGAAAATAAATCAATAATTTAGATTATTTATCTAGGAAAACATTCAAATAAAAAATGTAACTACTGGGGGGTGGGGGCAGGGACATACAGAATGACATATACTCACAGAGATCTATATTTTAAAGGGAATTTTAAGCACAGTGATCTTATTGCTTCAACAACAACAATTTTGAACTCATCAGCAATATCAGACATGAAATTCGTAATCTGCTTCATAAGTCGGTCCACACTAGATTCATTTCCTGTCTTCAATAGAGTAGTGATGGCAAGTGTTGCAATGCTTCTGTTCTGGTCAGAGATCAAACTTTCCATGTCAATATTGCAGTTAGTCACTGCCATCGGATGTGTCATTGCCACCTGCAAAGTTCATAGCCACACTCAACCATGTAAATGAAACAATGAATCCAGTGTAACATACCTTATGACATTAGCTACATCGATATGTTAAGGGAAATGAGCAGATTTAATGATTTTCTATCAACTTCCCCAAAATCATAGCAGGCAAAAATGCAAAAATGCTCTACATCAGAATGGAGGCTGTCGTATACTTTATCAAATTGTACAGCAGAATGAAAAGGTATTTTCATTTAAATTAAAGTCAGTAAAAAATGCTAACCTTGTTTAAGGTACGGACAGCAGCAAATCTCAAGACTGGCTTAGACGAACTTAAGAAGAGCTGAAGAACTGTAATTGCAGGAGTTAATTCTCGGCTAGTTACTCCATTGAGCTCCGTAATTGCCCTGGCTGCTTCAAAAATCACCATCTCTGACTTGTGACGAAGGCAACTCTCAAGATAATCATAGAAGGGGCGGTCTCCTGATTGTGTGATATTTCCTTCCCGGATTACCTGCAGTTCTTATGCTCTATAAAGATTATGGAAAAAAATAACATTTCAGTTGGGGCTACTAATTTTAAGGAAAACGCACCTGACTTGTATAGCGGATCAAAAGGCATTGGGCCAAAGGAGAACGAACATTTCCCCTGGTCAAGCTGGTAACCAGTTTGCTAACAGCTAGTCGATCATTCTGCCGTATCTGCAATGTTGTATGTAACCATGTGTCAATGTCAATACTAAATTATTTCTTTTTACAATAACAGAAATAGGATCCTCTGAAGGTAAAATCAAAATTATGAGATGTAGAATTTCCATCAGAATCATGCTCAAACAGTATACAAGACATACAATCAATGTGTAAGGTTTACACTAATTTACATTAGAGGTGACAGCATATAAACCTAAGTGATACCGAAACTTTTTATGATAGGGCCACTTATAAACTACAGCTGTAGTTGAAGCTAAGGGTACGAAAAGGAGTATGCCCAGCTCTAAGTCAGAGGAGGCAGTATAAACCCAAACCATGGGTGAGAAACCAAAAAATCAATACAAACTCTGTAGTTCTGTTCTAAAAAATATTGTCTTTCCTTTATCTTTTGTGAAATCACTTATTCAGGTTATACAGAAGTCAAATCTTTAAGATAAAAATGGATAGTTACCAATGCATGATCGTAGCACATAGCAGCTGACCCCAAAAACACCAAATCAAGGTGGCAAATATTTAGATGGCCAGTATTCCAACAAAATTTTCGCAGTTTATATACAATAAATAAATTCTAAAAAAATTATTAAAATTACTCAAATTATGACAATCATAAAAAATAATGAAAATTAATGTTTTTCAAGAAAAACACATAAGTACCAACAAAAATCATGGACCATGATGTCCATTACTATTATTATTGTATGCACTCAATTACTATAATTATAACTATTTAGTTTAGTATATCCTATTGATATGCTTTAAATAAAAAAGTCAAACTGGACTCCATGATGCCAGTGAACCAAAATAAAAGAGGAGAAAATTCAATAAAAAAAAACATTGGGGGGGTCCATTGTCCCAATCCCCCCAACCTAACACTGTTTACTGTAACCCTAAGACCCCAGCAAAATAGGCATGGTCTTCCGCTTCTTAGAAGATTAAATTGCAAATGGAGGGAAAATGTAGACAGATTTGTGGTGTGTTGTGTATGTAGATTGCAGATGAAGGAAGAGACGGAAGGGACTGCAACCACAAAACAAGACTTGTTTCAGGAATCAAGATCCCAAGAAAATTCCTGAAACAATGCTGGTTTCAGAAGCAAAGCAAGTTTCAATGCATCTTCTGTTTAGCAGCTGCTTGGGCCACAATTTTGGATGTAAAAGGCCCTTCTCTGACCAAGGACAATGCAATACAACATCCATTGGAGGAATGGTAGGGTGCCATGCCACGTGGTGCAACATTACTGCGCTACTGACTACCAGTAAAAATGTATTTGATCGGTAGATCATTGAAAGGTTGTCATGAAACAATTATCCCAAAAGTGTAAGCAGACTATAAAAAAAGTACTCTTGCAACATATACCAGTGGCTGATGAATTCTATTACAAATGATTAACAAAATGATCTGACAGGGCAACTAAGATTTTGGTTTTCAAGTGAAATTTACAGTAATACACCAAGAGACATAATTATTAGAATCTTATAATTCATGATGTGAATCACATAATTGGACTAGTCATCATTCGTATCATGAGAAGCACACATAACCATAAATTTTAAATGCATGAATGAATTGGAATGATTCTCCATCAATAATATAAATGATGCAGTTCAACAATTCACTGTTTTTTTTTTTGTTTATTTTACTTTACTTCTACCACTTCTTATCAAAGCAATTAAGTTGATAAGCTTAAACAGTTAAATGAAAAGAAACCTAAAGGACACTTTTGGCACTATATTGGTTGTTTCATTGCTCTATTTTTAACCCTCTAAAATAATGGTTTCAAATAAGAATATGTTACATATGACTTTGTTTTGTGAAACTCATGACTATTTTTTTAGTTTTAACTTATTATGTTGAGCATTAGACATCGTTTATGTGATATATTTCAAGCTAAATTTTACCACTTCTAATCAAAGCAATTGAATGTTTGATAAAGCTTAAACAGTTGAATGAAAAGGAACACCTTTGATCACCCTATTTGACTATTCAGATCTCCATTTTTATTTTTCTATAATGTGGTTTCACATTGTCGCTCATTTGTTTTATGCACTATACTAGGTTCTTCCTTTAATCTTCTAAAATAAAGGCTTCACATGCTCAAGTATGATTTGAGATTTTGTTTTGTGACCACACTTATGATTTTTAAGTTTAAAATTATTACGTTGTGCATTACACGCCATTTGTATCAGACACGTCATTTGAATTGTAAGATTCAAAAACACATTCAGGTAACATACCTGATGGAGCAAAGCCAGGGCATGAAATTGCACAAGAGCTGCCCTTGATTGAACTGCTTCCTGAACCTCATTGCTCCACCTTTTTACAATCTCTGGAGATGTCTGATAAGGGGCCGCAAAATAAGCAGGCAACATATATGAAATATACAGAATAGAGGAATAAATTCTATTAATACCTGAAGCAGATGAATGCCGCTAACTAAGGCTGCACTTGCAACAACTGGATTCTTATCCACAATTCCTTGTTTCAGATATCGCTCTATTTGGGTGAGGAGTGTTCCATCTGTGATGCGACAAAGGACACGAATAGAATTAGCCCTGTACATATCAGTCTTACTAATCATGTCCTTCATGAGGGAGCTTGTAACGATAATAACCTATTAAAAAAAGGGAGACAGAACAGTCACAATCTCTGTATGCCATATGCAGACCATATATGTGAATCTGACTGTTAATAAAAATTATGAGAATTTTGAACCTCATCCGCAGAGGGGGAAAGCTCCTTTATTATCAGGTAGACCATTCTCCTTAACCCAAGATCTCGAGACTGAAAAAGCTTAGTCACAGAAAAGAAAACTTCTGTGGCTTCTACCTGCGAAGTTACAACAAGAATAGACTATTAAAAAGGGGTTCATACAACTCTAGCATAGTACAACAAAGTCATTCTATCAAACAACCAGAAATCTCTGAAATAAATCTTGACCTTTGTAAATGTCTCTCCTTGGTTTAGTAAGTATAAAAGTTTCGTGATAACCTGGAAAAAAACAAAACATAACAAGCATATGCAATGTCGAACTCAGCCATTGAATTAAAGAATTACAAGATAACGATTGAATAAAAAGTACGAAGAAAAACCTGCGAACATCTCCTGGCATCTAATTGTGGGTCATTAAAAACCCTGGCCTCCTGAAGAACAGCTCCCTTTTCAATTCCCGCAAAGGGAGAATATTCAGCTGTTAAACAATCAAAACTAATTAATAAAAATAAGCATTGAGTCAATTATAATATCTGCAGGTAATCACAATACACCAGCCTGACTTGTGGACCGAAAAAGGAAGGGAAAAAAAGTAGCAAAAATAAAGACTATATATCAAGTATCAATTCGTCAATCATCACATAAACTACTCAAACAAGCAATTGCAATTTGCACATGATTAATGATCTGCATTGCAACCTATACGCCTGGATCAATTGAAGTTTCTAAAACGACAACATATGAGAGATGAGTCAGAGTTCAAATCCAATCCAACCATCATGATCTGAACAAACCCTGCCGCATTCACAATGGGAAAGGGAAATTAAACATTGGATCTGGAAGCGAGAGAGTGATCCGGCAGTGGCAACAAATAGAGAGCTGAACAGAAAGCACAAACACAACAAATAGCAGATCGAATTGCGAGATAGAAAAGCAGAAGAATGAATTAACCACCTTCGTCGTCGCGGTCATCGTCCTTCTTCACGAGCGGCTGCGCCATGAGCAAAATCTACGAGATCTGTAAAGTGCGCAATCTGAACTTTTTAGTTGCCCCTGCACTGCGAGTGCACCACTCAAGTTTACGAAGAAGGAAGAAGAAGAAGAATGGATCGTCAACAGAACAGAGAACAGAGAACAAGGCTTTGTAGTCGTAGTATTAGATTCAGTGGATACTACCCACTGCTTCCTACCGTGTTACCCTCTCCCTCTTTGTAAATATATCAAATTTATAATTTTTATAACTTGTAATAAAACTTAACTAACTAAAAAGTAATGTATTCAAAATAATATATGATATTTTCATTCTTTGTTTTTTTAATTTCTTTTCTTTTCTAAATCAGCTTTATTAGTTCCAAACTTCCATTTTTAGTTTGTGAAACTCTACTAAAGAATGTTAAATTGTTAGTGTGATCTTGCATTGTGTAACTATGGCATCATACTAATGTCAACATGCATAGCTTCACATCATCATAAAGAAAATGAAAATGGTGACAAAAAAAAAACATAAATTAGAAGAAAAATGAAATCATAAAGAAACAAAAATATAAGTTAACACGTAAACTTCTTTTATATATGGATAAATCTTCTTCGACCATCGATCATAATTGTCGATTTCCGACCACGGTAAGTTGGTTTGGTTTCAATGTATATTCATTGTTTTTTACTATTCTTTAATAAGATTTTTCATGTAATAACAAGTTATGATTGTATTTTACAGTGTTAATATAGTTTGACATGTCAAGTATATAAAAAAATCAAACTATTTAAAAAATATATATTTCCTTTTTTCACTTTTTATTTGACTTAAACTTCTCGCATATTTTTTTTCCCACACATTCTTCAGCTCTTTTTTTAAAAAAAAAAAAATGCTTAGATAAATGTAGTGAATAAAAAATAAACTCAAACAAACTTTTTTAAGTCTATAGCTGTAAGAAAACATGAAAAATAAAATTTGAATATAGAATGAAATATAAAATTTAAAACAAAAATGCGTGAATAGAAAGAAAGAAGAGAAAGTTGAAAAAACGGAGAAATAATTACTTGAAAAATATGAAAAGTGAAACACTTTTGATTTTAAACTCTTTTTCTGCATGCGATTTGTGAAGAAAATTAAATAATTAAAAATTATGAAAAACGAAACACCATTTTCTTTTAAAACTTTTTTCTGCATAGATGAAAAAGGTTACACGTATTTCGTTTTGGACAGCAAAGTACCGTAAATATATATGTTTTATTATACATAAATTTTTTTCATTTAAAACTTTTTTCTGCATAGATGATACAATTTGCTGACAAAAGTTACACGTATTTCGTTTTAGACAGCAAAAGTACAGTAAATATGTATGTTTTATTATATATAAATTATGTATTAATATATATATATATATATATATATATATATATATATATATATATATATATATATATATATATAAAAAATATATTTTATTTTTTTTTTATTTATATATTTTTTTTTTTTTTTTTATTTTTATTTTCTATATATATATATATATATATATATATATATATATATATATATATATATATATATATATATATATATATATATAAATAATAAG
>Ga0099822_1003891_pt1 | contig 19296 bp, 6 predicted proteins | sample CowpeawhiteBW_FD_76839 | JGI IMG/M metagenome (GOLD analysis project Ga0099822, IMG submission 76839) | Root nodule microbial communities of legume samples collected from California USA - Cow pea white BW | ecosystem: Host-associated > Plants > Roots > Nodule | place: USA: California | collected...
AAAATAAAAGAAACAAAACTTAAAAAAAAAAAAAAAACTAAAATAAAAAAAAAATTAGTGCAAATAAAAAAAAAAAAAAAAACTAAAATTAGGAACATAAAAAAATACAACTTAAACTGTTTCCTATTTACCAAGCTCAAATTAACGAATTCATCAACAAAATGGTTCCCTTGCCTAAAACATGTAAAACTTAAATTTCATATCACTGTAAGCCTTAAGAAGTTTCTTTCAATCTGAGGACAACACTTGTTAAAAACACAACTGGCCTTCAAAAGTAAGAAGAGGATGAGGATAACATAGTTTTAAAATTAATGGTTAAGATTATACCAAACTATCGTGCAGTTCAGAAACTAGAAAGCAAAGTCTGGATAAGTTGCATGGAAATAATAATATGAAAAAATTATTAAAGTATAAATAAGGGGTGGATACGAAAGCTATTAACTCTAATAGACAGCTCTGTGCCGTTTCCTGCTATACATTTGGAAAGACGAGGTAACCCACAAGAAATGGTTGATTGTTATTTGTTCATACCAAAGGGTGACCCATTCTTTCTTGTATTAACCACTGCTGCAGTAACCATCCAAAAATTATCAGCTCAATGGCTGATGTCTGTACAAACAAAAAAAATATCAACAGATTGTTGGTTCAAGGAAATCAGAATTGCAATTCATGATTGCATGTTACGCCATAGAATCCTTCGCGGACTCAACACACTCAGTTGCAAGGCCACCAGATGATGAAGGTGAAGAAGATTCTAAGTCACAATTATCCATCATTGAATTCTCTAATTTTTCTACAAGCAATTTACGGATTTTCACTCTCAAATTGGAAGCCTCTTCGGGTTTGAACCATCGTTTTCCAAACTGTGAGTTGATAAGTATAAGTAAACAAGCAAAACTAATTTTTTGAAAAAACTTATCTTTATAAAGAAGCGTAGCTATTACCATTGCCAAATCTTTCTTTTTCAGTCTCTCAGGTGCCTCCTCCATGAAACGCTCAATGAAGTACAATACAAAAAGACCACAGTCATACTCGTTCTTCTGTTGGGGAACCTGGTGCAATGTGTAAATGCAACACGATGAAAATTATTTTCAGGAAAAAAAAAAGAATAGGACTATAATTGTTGAAACAACTGCAAAAAAGTTTTGCTGCTTTCCTTTTCATCATCAATTTTAAAAATCTAACTTCAATAAGAGGTCAAACATTCATTTCACCAAGAAAATATGGTGAAAGATATGCTTATCTTCAAGTTCAAACTATCATAAATAGTATCACCAAGTTAGCACAGTACTCTAGATGTACAGCTTGCAAATTTACCGCAATGATCTGACATTCAATTCTACGAGGAAGGCACTTCCATATTCTGTCTGCAATTGAAACATTTGAAGACACATCTTCCTGATCCATATAGTTCTTTTCTTCAATCAAATAGCTACAATACATAATTTCACATCATTAAGTCTTGATGTTTGAATTAAGAAAAAATGCCTATAGCATATACAGAATTGGTTTGCACCGTTCAAACCATCAATTTTACTGAGCTCACGAGGTTTGAGAGAAAATTATCATGCACTTTAAAGGTGCTAACTAAGTGTGCCTAGGTCAGTCACTTTCTCAGAAACAGTGACAACAACGTTACAAAGCCACATAACTAAAGCATGTATTGACGAGAATAAAGTGACCACATTTGGTTGCAGCTGGGAATGCATATAGAATATAAAGTAAAAAAGTCATCAAAAGAATTCCAGTCAAGATTCTGAAATCTGAAGATATTTAGATGCATAAAGGTTGAGAAAAAAAAATGATTGCTAACTAAAAGTTTACAAATACATAGATGTGAAGTTGAAATAGAATTTGGATTGCGGCAAAAACATTCATTTCCATTAGCAAATAATATACTGATATCTATTCCAATACTTCCCATGAAAATGGTAAATCAAAACACGTGATTTTTTTAAAATAAGACTTCATCTTTGTACGTTACAAAAACTTGATCAAATAATATTTGCTGACTACAAGAAAACCTCATCACAATTTAATAAAAAAAAGAATATATATATATATATATATATATCATGCCAACTTTACAAGCACCTTAAAATTTATAGCAGAGTAGAAGTGGCAAGATGTGTGTTTGAGCAAATTATCATTTGTATCGATGAAATGTTAATGTAACATGAGATACAATCATACATACAATTCTTTAATCTCACCTTTTAATATTATCAAAAACTGATTTACTAGAGTGAAGACCCAAAGAATCCAAATGAAGTATGATTGGCCCCGATTCATCTTCTTTGTCTGGGATACAAATAATGATCAAGCTCCAGTGAAGGCTGGATATATCAAACATCATGAGTAACAAACCCAGAAATGAGTAAAGGGAGAAGGTCAGACTAAGATTTGACAATATGCTCTTGTCAACTAAAAAATTTGGCAGGAAAGGCATAATAGAATAAAGCATGGACATGAGTATAACAGTAGCCAGTGTTAGTTAATCATATGAAAATAATGTTAAGGCAGAAGAAGAGATGCTTAGAAAAGTTATACCAAAGAAAACCAACAAAGCATGAAAATCGCCGGAGCATCCAAAATGGTAAACCAAAAACAAGAAAAAGAAAATCCAAAATAAATTAGAATCCAATTGTTAGATATATTTCATTTTATGTTAATTAGGGAAATACGGTGTATATTATTTATTAGGAAAACATAGACATTGTTTGATATTAGTAAACATTGTTAATATTGTTTGTAACAATATCTTCTATTTACCATATTTATGTTTGATTGCCATATATACTTGTATCACTCTTTATTATAAATATATTCACCCTATGTATTTTAGACACATGGGAGATTCATCCTTTACAGTTTTTCTCGATATTTAACACAAATATTTGAATGAAATAGAGATTTTGGCTACCTTACCATGATATTTTATTACCGTGCCCCGTATCAAATTTAGATCAACTTTTGCAGTTCCTTTCCCTATTTCGGCAAACTCCAATTTAATTTGCACTTTCCAACTTGTGCTTATATCAATTTATATATACCATTATATCAAATTAGCAACAATACCATATTTATCTCTTCGATTCCTTCTTACTCCTCTTTCCATCTTGGCATTACTTTCCAGTCATTGGGCACTTTAAAGAAAAAAACTCCCTATGCTATTTTTAGTTTGCATCTTATTCCTCCATATTACCAAAATTTGCTCCCAAAAGCATTCAGTATCCTAAGGAGGACCTACTGTCTGCAATTGATTCTGAATTACGCATTTGTCTATACCTCCAAGAACAGCTCTTCAAATATTGAAGAATTTTGTTTACTGCCTCTAAATATGTGAATCATACATAAATTGACTAACCATAATAATGCCACAACCATGAGTCTGAAATTTCCCACAAGCACTGAAAACAATGGTCAAGATAATGATGTGTAAATTACACACTTCAGAGACGGACCCTGCGAGTGCAATGCATGGAGGTCTTTCTGGCTCATATGTTCCGGGAATTGGCCAGTCTGGTGGTGGCAACTCTGTCAGGGGTGCTCAAAGTCAAATAACGGTCTACTCCAATTATGGGTATTCCACTGCAAACAAGGAGATGCAGTGTGTATACTACTATAGAAATTATCAGAGTGCTGCAGTCCAGGGAACAAATGAGGAAACAGAGCCGCCAAGATCAAGCACTCTAATACAAATTTGGAAAAAATTTACATTTTCACTTACTTCACATTGCAGCAACAAAACAACTATATATAGGATCCATAAAGCTCTTCCATCGCGGTGGGTAGTTAGAATTAAATCAGGAAGCCCACAATCCTAGCCAACATTATTTGTGAACTGATGATTTGCACTAAAACAACTTCAAGATTGAAGTTTGGTGACACCGGATGATATTATGCTGTGATCATCAGCCTTCACAAACCTTTCAATTCAGTGGTTCATGAAAGAACTGAATATATAATGAAATTGGCTGTCATTTTTGTTCAAGAGAAAGTTCTTTTGAAGGAAGTGAACACTGAATCTACTGGTTCCAATGATCAACTATCAAACAATTTCATAGTTTCTCGAATTTCAATATTTTTGTGTCAAGGTTGGAGCATTTGGTTTATATGACCAACCTTGCAGGGAGAGTGTTGGAAATACGAGCGTGAATTGGTTCAGATTCATGTATTATGTAATTTGTGCACTTAGAATTAAGAATTCACAAGCATAGGAAGTAGCACTCTAGTTACTTCCCACTCGCCATAAAGTATAATTATTTCAAAGTGTGTATGTATGTCGATCTTAACTAGTATTCAATCTCTACTATAAAATAATCTACATATTTTATGTTTTAACTTATAAATGAATATTTTTCAGATATTATAAGTCATAACCCAGTCCAAAGCTTTGCATGACCAGCCCCAAATGTTTACGGGACAAGGAAAATGCCAGAAGTACACCAAAGTAAATGGATGGACACTTTAATTGGCTAGCAATTACATAACAGTAGGGATATATATATACACGAAGTATAGGATGTTTCACTTACGAATTTCCACCTGTAACATGCCCACTACTTATAATCAAATATATTCATCATTTAATTTCATGGAACCCAATGTGTTTTTATCAAATTTTAGTAAATGTCAAAATATAAAATAAGGCCTTTCCGTCTCGTGAACAGTCATTTCTTCAGAAAATAGAACATAATTCCAAGAAAAGCACAAAAAGAACTTCTAAACATTCACAAGATCATCATTTACAAACAAAAGTTCAATGATAATGAAGAAAACTTACTCCTCGTGTATTGGAATCAAAACATATGCCTTCTGAAAAATATTTACACCCTTCCACCATCTTCTGAACTTTGCAAAGATCACATCTCGATCACTTTGCTAGATATTTAACAATAAATAATAAATTAGAACATGTATAGAAAAAAGTATAAATTGAAAGGAATTTAAGGAATGCAAATATAGAAGTTAATTACAAACAAAAGCATCTTTGCAACAAATAGAGAATCAAACTAACAGATTCTCATTATGTTCTGACCCAAAAGACTCTACACTCTTGTTTATTTAAACGTTCATTATTTTACATTTAAATTAGTTAAGTTAGCAGGCCTCTGAATTATTTGAGGACTTCTTTATAAAAATAAGTCTTATACTTTAGAAGTTTGTAATTATATCCTTAAACTTAAAAATAATTTTTGATTCGGTCCCTGGTCCCCATTTCTATTATGCAACAGAACCTAGTTAAAAAAATTTGAAAATTTAGGGGACCCAATGAGTAATTTAAACTACTAACTTGGTCCATGAACATTTTCAATTAGATCCATGTACTTAACGGAAGTACGGAACCCAGATGCAAATATGCTATGACCACAATGAAAAATTATTTAAAAGTTCAGGGACCTAATTATCAACATCCAAAATACGGCTAGTAGGGATAAATATAAAAATCCTCAAATAAGTCAAGGGCGCAGAGATAATTTTTCCTTTACGGAATAGTGTTATAAGAAACAATTTCAATCTCATAGCTCCATCCATTTTCTATTTATAGAAAGGACTTATTTATGATAAAAGATAAAATAATAGGGAACAAAATTAATTAATTAATTAATAACTATAATGAGGACTAACTACTAAGATATTTTCCAATTTAATGTAATCAAACCAAAACTTTAAAACTCCACCTCATGATGGATCATATATGTCATAAGAGCCAACCTTGTTGCATATGATGTCAATAAGAGAGCCCTTAAGGGATTTAGTGAACAAGACTGTGATGGTCACCAATGTTAATAATGTCGGTGATGATTTCTTCTGAGAGTACTTTCTCTCTCATAAAATGACAATCAATTTTTATGTGTTTGGTTTGCTCATGGAAAACTGGATTTGACATCATGTATATGAATTTAGTATCATGTTGCTCCTCCAAGAGATCAAATTTACTTCAATAATAACACTATCCAAAGTTGGACTTCTGTTATCTTGTACAATTCACACCAAAGTAACCAATGATTTGGAATTACCTTCATATTGATATATTAATTTGTGAATGGTGCATTTTTTGTGTATAGAAGGATGTGCATTACAGCTTTCCAATCACATAGATCATTCACGAAGTGGCTAACCATGTTAGTTGCAAATGTGATGTTTGACCTAGAGACAGTGAGGTAATTAAGTCTCCCTACTAAACAATGATATCTTGCAGCGACTTTCACTGGCCCCACCTAACCTGAATGAAGTTTCACACTAGGATACTTAGGAGTGTCACTTAGGCAACAACCAAGCGTACCAGTTTTATCAAGATGTTTAAGGCATATATTCGATAGGAAATGACAAAGCCAATGGATGATTAAGCAACTTCAATGTCGAGGAGGTACCTAAAGTCCTAGGTTTGACTTTGACTACGAAAATGAGACTTGAGACAGGACTTCCTCAAAATCATTGGCATTGATGATGGTGTCATCGACATATACAGTAAGATATATGCATAGTCCATATGGAGAACGAAGGTGAAAGACTAAGTGATTAGCTTAAAAGAGTCATATCAAACTCAAGCAAAGCATTGTGGAAATGACCATACCATGCCCAAGGAGATTGTTTGAACTCATTGAGGGAGTGGAAAATCCCACAGACAAGATGTGAGTCACTTCAAAATGTATACTTAGGTGGCTGATACTATACATCTCTTCTAGCAACTCACCATGAAAGAAGGCATTTTTTATGTATAATTAATGAAAGAGGTCAATGAAGAAGAATTATGGCTAGAGAAAGGTTATGGTGATTTTGGCCACCAAAGGGAAAAATGTCATCGTAATCAAGTCCAAAAAATTGAGTATAGCACCTTAACCACCTAGCAAGCTTTGTAGAAACCAATAGTGCTACTATTTAGTCTGATCTTCACATAATGGCTTTGTTAGGAGGCAAGGGGATAAGGTCTCTGTGTTGCTAGTTTCTAATACGATTGCTTCTACTAGCTTTGCTTGTTGGCAATTGTGATTACCATGGTGTGTCATCCATGGACTTAGGAATAGATACAAAGTCCAAAGAAATAAACAAGTAACAACAGGGAAACAGACAATTATAATTTAGAGTAAAAACATATTTAGGATTAGGATTACAAGTGGACTATATACATTTGCAAAGTTCTAAGGTAAGTTCAGGTGCAGGCAAAGATAGTAGAATGGCATTTGAAGCATGAGAAGATGTTGGAGGATTTATTAAGGTAATAAATCCAATGGAGCCTATATCCATTGGTGGTATGTGAGTAGTGGAGCTGGTGTAAACAATAAGTGGTGGTGGAACAGGAGGAACAAATGGGAGTTGAAAAACAAGTGGATCCTCTAGAGAAACATCTCCATTGGTGGAAGCAAAGAAAGGAATAGATTCAAAGAATGTAAAGTTGGTAAAGCTCAAAACTATTGAAGTTGTGGAGAGAAACATCGATAACCCTTAGGGAGGCGCGAGTAACCAAAACATATATTGTAGTAATGAAAGAGACGTGAGTAACCAAGAAAAATATATATAGGGACTAGCCATACAATTTTTTAACTAGTCAGATATGGTCAAAATGTGTACTTCCAAAAACACATAGGAGAAAAGGATGAAGGTCCTATTTATTATGCAAGATAGAATAAGGAATTTGACTGTTTACAACTAATGAAGGAATGTGGTTAATAAGATGACATGCAATAGGAACAACATCCCCCCAAAACCAAAGTGGGATATTGGTGAGGAAGAGTATGAGTTATTTCCACCAAGTGATGGTTTTTATATTCAACAAATATTGTCTTGTTGTGGTATATGACGTCTGATGAAGAATCCCCTAAATATATAAATAAATAAATAAACATTAAAATTGAGAAGACAAATATTTTTAAATTGTCAGTCCTTAGAACTTTGATTGACGAACCAAACAAATTTTGAATTTCAGTAAAAAAAAAATAAAAAATAGTCAAAACATCATAACAAATCTTCACTACTAACAAGTAGCAATTAAGTGATATGAGGATTTTAAGTGAGGGTAACATCACTGGTGTAACATCAAGCAGTATAGGATGTCTACGGAGTACTTCAATTGACTTGGTATCCCCTACTAACAAGTAGCTTTTAAGTGAGGGCTCCCAAGCACTTGGGTGTTTATCGAGTAATATTTGAGTTGGTTAGATGTTTTTCAAAAAGACTACCTACAAAGAAGTTGAATACAAAGGTCGAGTGAAGGACTAGAGTCTCTTTTCGAGACATCGGCTCTCAAAGGCAGTGTTGAGATATGGACTTGGGTACTACTATGGGGTGCCAAAGTTTCACCTTAGTCTGAGATGCTCAGTAGAGTACTTAGGTGACATGGTTCTACTCCTGGCTTTTAAGGACAGGTTCCCCAAGTGCTTGGGTGTTTATCAATTTCACGAACTTCAATCTGCAATGTTAGTTTTCCTATGCACCTACAGTCATGGTTGTCAAACTCGCCAATTCAATAAACTCACAAGATTGCCATGGGTAAAAAATGTTACTTATCACAATCTTTTCTTTGCATAGACTAGGGAAAACATGGTCAAACTCAATCAGACTTCAATAAAATTTGACAGTCTGATGAGCCCAAGTGAAGAAGACTGCGAATTACAATGAGACTCTGACAACCCTGATTGACGTGTAACAAGCCTGAACAAGCTTGCAACAATATGTCAAGCTACACAGTGGAGCATGATCTGCCTCTAACAACCCGCAGAATGGTGTGCAACCAAGGCACCAAAATCTAACTGAAACATTATATCGTGTATGTGAAAAAGGTACCAATTAGACAGTATCAATGACAGATTCATTATTTTATAGTACCAAGGTAGTTAAAATCAAAATTATGGTTAGAATTCTAAAGGGTTTACACAACTGTAAACCATAACATAAATGGAAATTTACTTTGAATTTTGTACGGAGGAGAGACACATGCTAGGTGAACCAGTGCCAAATCTAAATTTCTTAATTATACATTTAATTGGATTTGGGTGAAGAAATGCATTTGCACCAATGCAAGTTACGTGAAGAAGAGAGATACCAGACTCTTGGGTTCTTTGCAAAGTTGTTTCTAGAAAATCTTGCCTACGGCAAAAAAAATGTAACATGAAGTTTCTAGAAAACTACAAAATGTATAAGTTACTAATTTCTGCTGTTCAAGGTTATCGGGTCATCAATTCACATTTTACACATTGCTGACGTTACCTAAATCCCAAATTTATACATTCAAAACTATCAAGAAAAACAGAATTTTAATAACTCAATCAAACAATCAATTATGCATTATATAATAATGATTAAGAATGTACTTCCCGAAGAAAAATAATCTGTTCACGCAGATACAGCAATGAATTAGAAGATAATTAATCACCTTGTATGAAACAGCTTCTTTAAGCTTCTTGTAGAAATATGTATTGAAAAAATGGTAGTCAGTTGTCAACAATACTTGCTGCTGCAAATATCTATATCCAATTGAAAATGCCATAAGTAGAGAATTCAGAAACTAAACAGGGAAAATGAGTCCCAAGGACTATTACTGTGCTGCAGTATGTAATTCATGTGTTGACCATAACTAAACCTTAATAGAGAAAAAAAGAAGTCATAACATATAAACATAATCAGTTTAATAGGTAATAACACAGTAGTAACAAGTAGGGTTGTAAATGAGCTAATCTATTCCTAAATATTCAAGCTTCATTCTGTAAATGTTTAGTCAAACTCATTGGTATTACTAAACAATCAGCCTCAAGCTTTGCTTTAAGCTTAATTAAACAGACGAGGAATGCACAAGTTTACAAACTTGGCATTTAAAGCTTTCGAATAATTTACTCCTTAAGGTACTAAACAACCAACCTCTAGCTTGGCTTTAGGTTCATTATATAGAAAAGGGAACAAATTAGCAAACTTGACAATAATCGCTCCTGAAAAGTTTCCTCTCTTTGTTACTGTGTTTAATTAGTTGCATTCAAATTTCCTCTCCAATGCCTTCTACCTGCAAATTATCAATCTTGACTTTTGTTAAGAAGTGGACTTAACTCCACAAAACTGACTTGTCAGGTGAGGATTACACTCACTTATATAATATAAATTAACCTTATTTCTAGTTGATGTGAGACTTCAAACAGACCCCCTCACATCGAGGCATATACATCTCAAGCGTGGAACTAGACATTAATAAGTGGTCCGATAGCGACGATAACAAATGGAATAATAAAGCCAACAAACAACAAAATTTGCTAGGATAAACTCTAACCAGGATATGAGACCATGTTAAGAAATAGACTTTAAGCCTAACTCAACCTTACAAAATTGGCTTCTAAGGTGAGGTTTGCACCCACTTGACCTTATCTCTAACCGATCTAGTACTTTCAACAACTTTCATCATGGTCAAGTTGACAATTACTATTCATGGAATTTCCAATGGTTCAAGGGTGTCAGTAGAAAGAGCACTTACCCTTGACTCAAATGATTAGAATTCTTCTTGCATCAGGTAAGTTTGCTTTTGTTGCCTCTAGTATTGTATACTGAAAAGATTCTTCGGATGGTTAGTTTTTTAGTTGGCCCTGACTAGGAAACAGAAGTGCCCTTGTTAGAAGCAACTTTAGAAACATCCATTAGAAACATCCATACGAGAAATGTTTGGAGAAGTATCAAGAATACTAAGAGTAGTATCAAAACGAGATGTTTCCTGCATAAAAGGAAGAAAAGATGACTCAAGAGATTCAAAAGACTTGGCTTCAAAAGAAATCTCCCTTTGAAGTTAAGGACACATGTAAAAGGATTTAGTTTCATCAAAGAACATCCATGGAGGTAAAAAAATTTCAAATCAGAGGATGGTAACAATGATATCCCTTTTTATTAGATGCATAACCAATGAATATGCATTTAACAATTCTAGGATCTAACTTTCTACGGAATTGACTATGAATATGGACAAGTACACACACCCAAACAGTTGACTATGAAAACTAGAGAGAAAAGGAATAGATGGAAAGAAGGAGGACATGGACTCAATGGGACTTAAGGCATCTAAAACCCGAAAGGGTAATCATTTAATAAGATAGGCAACAATGAGGAAAATCTCGCACAAATAAGATTTAGGGACATATATTTGGAAAAGAAGTGCCCTTGTCACCTAAAAAAGATGCATATTTTTCTTTCAGAATGTCATTTTGTTGTGGTGTGTCCACACATGAATTCATGAACAACAACATTATGGGAAAGGAATTTAGACAAGTCAATGATTACATATTCCCTTCCACTCTCAAAATGCAAACGTTTAATTGACTTTCCAAATTGTGGTTTTTAGCATACGAAGGAATCTAACGAACAAGTTAAAACTTTAGATTTTTCTTTCACGAGAAAAATCCATGTAACATGGGACAATCATCAACAAAAAGTAACAATCCATTTAGCACTAGATACACTAGAGTTTGATGTAGGCCCCAAATGTTAGAATGAACCAAATCAAAAGAATGAACACTCTTTGTATTACTAGAAGGATATGTGGCACGATGGTGCCTTGGAATTTGACATACATCACATTTGCTGATGCAAGGCTCCCAAGATCGGGGCTCTAATTCCAACTTGAAAGGATTAATCTAAAAGAATGAATATAGAAAACTCCCATGATTAATTTGAAGTAGTACATCAACCTCTATATATAGAAAACTCTAACCCTAAAGTAATAATTACAAAGAGATCTCTAAAATCTTCTAACAACTTCTAGGAATGACTTAACATCCTACTAACAAAACTATATATATATATACATATATATATATATATAGTATTTACACACTATTTGAAATTTAAGAGTATTCAAATGGGCCTTAAAATCTGTGAAATGTGTAATTTGATGTTTTTGCCATTGAAATGGGCTTGAAATCTAATCACATTGGTCCTTGAAGGACCAAACTTGTGGCATTAATCATCAAAGGACCAATTTAATCAATAAATGAGCAATGTGAAGTTTCTTATCTCACTAGAGGTTCCGAGTGAGCGTTTGTCAAAATTAAAACATGAAAAGACTAAATAAATCAAGCAGAAATTAAAAAATAAACATAGAAAATCCCCTATAATTTATTCAAGAATAAAAAATGTTCAATCCTCTTCTTCAATGCCCTATCAACCAAGCATGCATTGATTTATGTGTTTTTCCATCAACTATAATGCATAAATACTTCAATTTGGGTCACGTATCCGTGTCCGATACTTTAGGATATTTTATCAATACTTATCAATGAAGTATCTAATTTATGAAGTCATAATAAACTACAAGAAAATCTTTGAATAATGACCAATTTTAGTGACAAAAAATAATTAGTCACTATAGTAACTAAGTTAGGTACCAATTTATAAACTAAACATTATTGACAACTAAAATAGTTCAAAAATTATAATTGGTCTCTAAATTGATAACTAAAATAATTTCTATTATAAATTGATTTCTAACTTGATCACTAACATTAGCTACAAAGGTTTTAATTTAGATTCACACAATAACAATCATATATTTATCATGTTTTTAAGAATTATTTTACACTTCTCAATATTCATATATCACGTATCTATCATGTATCGTATCCTATTATTTTCAAAATAAACATATCGACATATCTTCATATATCACATATCTATCACGTATCGTATCTTATCTTATTATTTTCAAAATAAATATATCGACGTATCATATACGTGTCGTATCCGATACATGTGCATCATAGTCCATCAATACTCCTTAAAAATTAAATACAATGAGTTCAGGTTAATAAAAGAAAGAAGATAACATCTACGTCCTCATCACAAAATGAAATTCTTTTAGAAGGACCAGCAAATGAAAAACTAGAGAAAGCTAACTAGACTTACTGAATGTAGAAGTTCATTATTGTTGATGTTAAATAGCCTTCAGGGGCAAGGCAATCTGTATCTTTGTAACAAATTTCTACGCACTCTGGATCATCTCTGAGCCATCACAAGGAAATTCGACAGGTCAGGCAAAGCAAATAAGAAAAAATTTATAGTCGAATGACCATTTTATTGTATTATTCTTTAGAATTACCTTGATGGAAAATAGATCTTAGCGTCTTTCAGGCTGAAAAGAAATGGAATCAAATCAAATAATACAAAGGATTTTCTGGGAATATCACAGAAGATGAAATAAATAAACAAAAAATTAAAGCAAACCATATTCACTTACTATTCAGGAAATTGATTTTCAGTTTTCTCCACAATATGAGCCTCATCGTCATCATCGTCAACATCAAGAACAATGGGCTGACCCTGTTTAAAACATGTCAAATCATCAATAAACTACTGATTAAATTAGGATTTGGGACTTTTGTGACCAACAACTATAAGAACCATGTGTCCTAAGCTAAGTATAATTTCAATGGATATATAGGAAAAAATAGACACACCTTCTTGGACCTTGAGCCATCTAATTGAATTGCCTCAGAAACGTCCTTCCTACCATGTGGGTAACGAGTAAATAAGGATCTAACAATATGAACTTATTCATTCAGAAAACCTAGCTAGAACCAAAACTAACAAGCCATATTGCCATCATCTTCAGCATAAATAGAAAAGGGTGCAGAAGAGGAAATCATATGAATAATTTTCTATAGCAAATGATGATGATGTAATGACCTTTGAACACAAACTTTGTACAGAACATGAGTGAAACATAATTGCAATACACAGCAAAATTAACATTCATATTTTATTGTAAAAATCATAGATGCACTAATTTAAGCATGAAAGATCATAAGTTACACTAATCTTTTCCTGTGACATCAGAATAGCTCAGATAGATATTTAATAAACCATCCTCTAGCAATCCAAAGTGACACTTCAACACAATGGAATACTTGGAATAGCATGGCAGAATTCCTCTCAGCCCCTAAGAATTTATAATAAATAAAGAATTACAATTCAAATCCCTGATCAAAGTACCATTGAAAATACATTGGAATCACATGGAGGGAATGAAAAATAACCCTTTGTGCATATGGATGAAATGGACTAGCCTTTATTGTGGATCCTTAAATATCCATAGATACCACACCAAATTTAAAAGCATACACAACCCCATAAACCAATGGATACCCCAGAGCATATATCTAATTGGCATACAGTCCAAAATGCACTACATCAGTTTTATAAACCACAACAAATACATTTCAAGCAAAATGACGATGGCAAAACAACTAAATAAAGTAACTAAATACATCAACACCAAAATCACAGAATAATGTTAAAAAGCATTGGAATGAAAAACCACGAGACGTTTTCACTTACACTTTTGGGTAGCATCTTGACAGATTTCTCCCAATATTCCGCAGAGAAAAAGTGGAAGTTGCTCTACAAGTTTTATCATCACTAAAAGTATCATGTTTAGAAAGTTTACTAGGACACTGAAACGGCAATTGTCTTGATGATGAACGATGTCTCTTTCTTCTTCTAGGGGTTCCACGGTTTGTTATTTTTCGGTTGTCAGAGTGATTGACATGTGACGTCTCTTTTCCAAATGCATCAGAAGCTGCATTTTCTTGTATTTTCTGGTTCTCACAATGTTTGAATTGTGACTTCTCTTTTTTAAATGCTTCGGCAGCTGTACAACTAGTCTGCTCAACAAATTAAAGTCAGGTAAGGGATTATCAGATGAGTTAGAAGGAAAAAATTGAGTAATTTAAAATTATGCAAAGGACCTTACACTATCTTCCATTTTTTTAAAAAAGCAAGATGTAAAAGTGGATAGTGGTTGAACTTGAGATGACAAAGCCTCTTCTCTCATGTCATTAGACACACCTACAAAAAACAATCATTTCTTAGAATACAAAAGTTAGGTATTTTAATTGTTCAAAATCATTAATTCTATATTTATGGCAATAATAGTGGCTTATAGCATATAATCTTTTGATTTAGAGGAAACAAAATATCCTCTATTTGTGAATAGCTAATGTAATAATTTTATACCACTCGCAACCACCATGTAATGTAATAACTTGAATTGTTTACCTCATTAGGTTTACTTGTATATGGTATACCAATGCTGTCTTCAAAATGATAATGCACATGAATATTTACCTCAACAATTAACAGTGTCAAAGGGCATTCTCCATCAAATATCTTGTGCCCACACACCTCAATAAAATGGGCTAATTAAGGGGGGAAATAGACATCTCTCAAAACCACTTTGACTCTTTCCGTCCACGGTTATGCTACCCCCTACTTTTGGAGAAACATTGAACTTTCAGTCTTCTACCTCATCAATCACATGTCATCCTTTGTCCTAAATGACAAGTTCCTGATTATGTCCCATTTCCTTATTCACCTCTTCATACACTTCCTCCTCATGTCTTTGACTCCGCTTGCTTTGTTCATAATTTGAATCTAGGCCTTGACAAAGCTCTCAATGTGATCTATCAAATGCACCTTCTTAAGATATATGATCATATAAAGATTATCAGTGTTTCTCTCCTAGCCTTTAAAATGTATTATTTCATTTCAATTAATATCTCCTACCCTTATTACGAGTCCGTTCACTCTTCTTTGACATGTGGAATTAGTACCCCCTCTCTTGCCCCCACTTTCTTTTGTTTCCCATGATGAGTATGCGGTTCACCACGATGTTCCTCCAATGAATCTCCCAATTATGAGACCCCTTCAAACATCAGCAACAACCTATTAGTAATATTGCACCATCCTCTACAACAATTTGTGAAAACATAGCAAAGGCCATGTCATACACTTCATCATTGCCATCTTCTTTACTAATCTAAGGCTACCACCAGACATTGATGAGCGCAATGCTCCATAAAAAGATATTTGTTCCACTTGCAATGCACTTCCTCACTATGTTAGTATTAGCTATCATTGTCTTTCTTCTTTGCATTATCATACTCTCCTCTCTTCTTAGTCTTCTATGTCTATCCCTAACTCTCCAAGTGAAGCATATCTCACCCAAAATGGAAGCAAACAATGATTAAGAAGAATCGGGCACCACAAAGTAGTGGCATATGGGATTTGGTTCTTCTTTCCCATGGCATGTTCATTTTTGGGCGTCATTGGTTTTACACCCCTAAAGTTGGTAGTAAGGGAAACATTGATCATTTCAAGGTTATCCGGTGGCAAAGGTTACACCCATATATATCGGCAAGACTATATACGTAAAATTGTTTTTATCATACCATTCTCCATGGTTGTCATTTGCTATTAGTCTCTACCAATTTAATATTAAAAATCATTTCTTGCACTTAAATCTTAACGAAGAAGTCTACATGAAGCAGCAACCTCCAAGTTTTATTACTAAGTCCTCTCCTATGGTCTATCAACTTCACAAGTCCTTATATACACATTAATTTCTCGTGCTATTTTATTATTATTATTATTATTATTATTATTATTATTATTATTATTATTATTATTATTTTCAGCCTTCAAGAAAAAAAATGTCCCCAACATATAACATCAACCTCTACAACAGATTCTCCCATCTTTTCTAATCATATTGTTAGTATTGAGAAGATGGACGAGTCTAACTATTCCACTTGGGCTTCCAAAACCAAGTTATGGTTAAGTAGGTTTAATGGCAAATCCCATCTCACTACCACTGTTGAATCCATTCCAACAGAAAATTGAGAACAATGGATAAAGATCGATGTTCAACTCCATAGTATTATTGAATCCACTATTCACACCTCACACAGACCTATTTTTTGTCCCCATGAGTCGTGTGCATCAATTTGGATTGAGGTTCGTACCCTTTATACCAATGGCACACAACGTTTTTATGTTGTGTGCCAAGATCTCTTAATGCTTCTTGCTCCATGACATTTTGATGGCCTTATGTTTGCTTATCTTAGACGGCTTCATGCTGTCTTACATGATTTTAATGAGCTCCTTCCACTAGTTTCCTTACATTGGGCTCAAGTTTAGATACAAGCTAAAGCGCTAGAGATGCTAGAGAATACAAACAAGGAATGGCTAAATGTGGTTGCACAGGTCAGCAATAGATGGAAACTATTGAGAACAGACATTCAAAATAGAGCTCGAATGCCATGCAAGTCAAGGATGGCCAGAAGAAAGAGTTACCCAAGAAGGGCGAGTGTTCATGACAGAGAATGCGGACAAGTGTGGGAAAAGTACGCTTTCACTTGAAACCTCTAATTGAATAAAAGAGGGGGGCAGGGGAAATTCACATAATTACTCCCTAAAAAGCCCTACCAAATGTCACAATTACCCAGCTGAATTAAAGTTTTTGCTGCTAGACAGAGTTGCGATTGCTCCAGCCACCCGATATCGTACTTTCTCAACTACTCAAAATCAAAACTCCATTTGAGTTCCAAATTGCCCAAAAGCATATCTGCGACGCAATCCCACTATAGCACACAATTAAAAACAATTACAGGTATATAATGCCAAAACATCAGGTTCCCAATGTTGATATTTGTAATCTCAAAGGACAACAATTTCTTCTTCCTTTTCCAAGAATGAACAAAAACGACACTCGGTGGACTTAAAACAAGATATTTTTCCCATCTTTTCACCATAGAATCAATAATAGCAGGACCCAAATACTACGCCATTGCCATTGCACACCACAAGAGCATTGCATTAAAATACATATATATACATCAGTCTCAACAGTCACTTTGTTGGAGTTTTCATAAAATATCATTATATTCCCTACCAATACCAAGCTTGACTTTCAAGTTTCAACCATATTATGCTTTCCATTTAACTACCATTGCCATGTAAGCAAATAAAATCCTACATACTCCAGCGTTGAATCTTCACAGAAATCGCAATACAAAGGGGGGAAAACCTACCCTTGGTAATAGCACTTGAGCTTGTAGTTTGTTCGGGCTGCGGCTTCTGGTCCCCATCAACTTCCTGTTCTACAAAGGAAAACCAAAACACAAACAAAACATAAGTAATCAAAATAAACAGAAACAAATAACAAAACAAATAACACAAATTGCACAAACAAATAAATGGAAAAACCCTAGAAAATAAATGCCTCAATGAAACACCACATGACAAAAACCGAGGAAGCGGAACCTTGCTAAGACGCATCGATTCCCGGCGACTAAGTTCCTGCTGGTACCGGTCGATGGTAGCGCGAAGCTTGGCGCCATTGTCGGGCAAATTCTTGCCAGTAACGTCGAGTGTTCTCTTCTTGCTCTGAATCGACTCCTTCAGCTTGTGATCGGGAATAGCGCTGAGGTCGTCCTGATCAGAGGCCATGGTGGAGGACGGCACGATGACGACCTCCCTCGGCGGCGAGTCCTGTTGAAATTGTCGGTTCCAGTCAATGGAAAGAGGAGCCTGCGGTTGCTGTCGTTGCTCCTCCATGCATTTGAGGAGAGTGAGTGAAACTGTCTGTTACTGTTACCTTACTTGTAAATTGTTCAGGGCGGAAATAGAAGATGGGATTGGTGGCGGTGAGTGGCGCGCCACCACTTGTGGGTTAGCTCTTCCTCTCTTCTGTCCCCCCGTCTCTCTGGCAAATTATTTTATACGTTATACGTAACGCTCTTCACTTTGATAATATATATTCTAAACTATTTTTTATATTTATTTTGTTTTTATTTTTTAATTAAATAATTCTATTATGTAATAAACAGCAATAATTACTCTAATAATTATACAATTTCTTCATTACAAAATATTAACATGGCTTATTTATTTAAAAATAATTAGTATTCTTTTAAAATTATTTTGTTCATAAACTTTTACTATTTGGTTTAATTACTCGGATCATATCCATTTTGGTTTGAAAATTTCAAAATGATATCCACTTTGAACTTTGTCTCAATTTAGTACCCAATTTTAATTATTGCATCAATGTAGTACCCTCCGTTAAATTTTCACAAACGGCGTTAAGTACCTTGCCACGTGTCAGCCTCTGGATTTTTTAATTTTTTTAATTTTTTTTTTATTTTTATTTTTTTGAATTTTTTTAAAAAAAAAATTGACACGTGTCAAATCTTTGATGTGACACGTGGCATTGTCAGTGACACGTGGCAAGGTATCGCCACGTGTCAAGGTATTTGGCAAGTGTCATTGTCTTCATTTCAACTTAGTCCCTGCATGTGTCTATTTGTTTCAATTTAGTAGCCATGTATGTTTATTTGTTTTAATTTAGTACCCAATTTATTTGTCTGAATTTTATTCAAATATTTTTTTTAAATGGAGAAATATTGTATCTCTTTTAAGACAAAATTTATTATTTATATAAATGTTATATTGATATTTGTTACTAAAAATGAGTTATAAAATTAAGTA
>Ga0099822_1003896_pt1 | contig 19288 bp, 7 predicted proteins | sample CowpeawhiteBW_FD_76839 | JGI IMG/M metagenome (GOLD analysis project Ga0099822, IMG submission 76839) | Root nodule microbial communities of legume samples collected from California USA - Cow pea white BW | ecosystem: Host-associated > Plants > Roots > Nodule | place: USA: California | collected...
AATTCTCGAAGGCCCAGGGTAAACCCAGGCCCAAGAGGGGGTTTGGAAATAGTTTTCAACCAGCAATAGACGCGCCTCGGTTAGAACCTCACTAGCTGCGTCATTGCCCCAAGCGCAAAGATACTTCGCAACATCATCTCACAAATTATTTATTAGCTTTTGTCAGTCTCAACAACCAATTATTTCCTATGTGGGACTTAACCAATGTTCCAATGAGTTGCTAGATCATTTTCAACTTGATGATTTTACCCACCATTCCAGTGATTGATAGCAGCATTCCTCCTGTTTTTTTAAGTCTCTGCTACTTATCCAAGTCAGAGGAAAATTTTTTTAAGTCACTGATTAACAAAAGGTTTCTTTCATAGCAATGGCATGTATATTTTTCACAACATCAAATTTTGGATTAAGAGAGACTGATAAAGACGAAGAAGTTTGAGTATATAAATTATTTCATGACCCAGGATGACAGGAGATTTACTAAGGGACTAAATGTGGTGAAAAGATAACACGGGAAGAGTTTTCTACAGCATCTCTCATCCTGTAGAATGAGAGCCTAAATCCCTCATTTTTTTACAGTTTCAGATATTTTTTTTCCTAGTCTCTGTACACTCTATTCAATTTATAAGTTTTAAGTTTGAAATGAAATATTTTGGATAACATTAATGTTTTTCAGACGTTTTAAGTGGACGTTAATGACTACATATCGCAGCCATGAACCATGTAGTAGAAATGCATAGCTGCAGTATTTGTATATGCAGAAATTTTGGTTCTGTGACTGTTTGTAAAACTTTTTCTTTCCCACTCTTTTGAACGTAACTCGAACAGGTACTTTGTCATGTCATGTCATCCCTAGTTGTCAAGTTTTATAAATGTTTTTGTTATTTTGGGAAATGGTTTCTTTGATTTAACCCCAACCATGTGTACAAAAACCTGGTTGTGTGTCTGTTACACGGGAAACTAAGATGGTTGAAAAGCTTGATGCCGAATGCAGTTTCAAAGTGTTTCCGTTCTCTCTTGTCACCATTCCAATCCATTTTTGTGGTCTCTCCTTCAATCTCCCACATACACACGCACTCTTTCTACGTTACCCACACACATGAACTTGTTGATTCCCTCCATGTCTTTTTCCAGCGTTGCCTCACTCTGCATCAAGCTCGCCAGCTTCACTCCCAATTGCTTCTCACCGCTGCGCATCGCGTACCCTTCTTGGCCGCCAGCCTCATAGCCGCTTACTCCCGCTTTGGCTTTCTCTCAGACGCTCGCAAAGTGTTTGCTGCAATCCCAGTTGAGGGACTTCATCATCTTCTTTTGTGGAATTCCATTATCAGAGCCAATGTCTCTCATGGCTACCATCAACACGCGCTTCAACTTTATCTTGAAATGCGAAACCTTGGCATTTTGCCCGACGGCTTTACTCTTCCCTTGATAATACGGGCCTGCTCGTCTCTGGCTGTCTCTGGTCTCTGCAGGATTGTCCATTGTCATGCTTTGCAGCTGGGGTTTCGGAATCACCTTCATGTCGTCAATGAACTCGTGGGTATGTATGGGAAGCACGGGCGAATGGAGGATGCTCGCCAACTGTTCGATGGAATGTCTGTTAGAAGCCTAGTCTCGTGGAATACTATGGTTTCGGGTTATGCTTTCAACTGTGATTCTCTTGGTGCTTCTGCGATTTTTAAGAGGATGGAGTTGGAAGGTTTGCAGCCGAATTCGGTGACGTGGACCTCCCTCTTGTCAAGCCATGCTAGATGTGGGCTTTATGACGAAACTGTTGAGTTGTTTAAGTTGATGAGGACGAGGACAAGGATAATTGACATCAGTGCTGAAGCATTGGCCGTGATGTTGCCTGTGTGTGCTACTGTGTTTCAAGTTGACTGGGGAAAAGAAATCCATGGGCTTGTTGTTAAAGGTGGATATGAAGATTATTTGTTTGTGAAAAATGCTCTGATAGGTACATATGGGAAGCACCAAAATTTGGGGGATGCACAAAGGGTGTTTTTGGATATAAAGAACAAGAGCCTAGTCAGTTGGAATGCTTTGATATCGGCATATGCTGAAGCTGGATTGTGTGAGGAGGCCTATGCAACATTTTTGCAGATGGAGAAGTCATGTACAGATGGTCAATCCCCAGTGAGGCCTAATGTTATAAGTTGGAGTGCGGTGATCGGTGGCTTTGCTTCTAAGGGGCTTGGTGAGAAGTCACTGGAACTTTTTAGGCAAATGCAGCTTTCCAAAGTAATGGCAAATTGTGTGACAATTTCCTGCGTTTTATCAGTTTGTGCAGAGTTAGCTGCATTGAACGTTGGCAGGGAGCTCCATGGTTATGCCATTAGGAATTTGGTGGGTGACAATATATTAGTAGGAAATGGTCTGATTAACATGTATATGAAGTGTGGGAACTTCAATGAAGGACATATAGTGTTTGATAGTATTAAGGGTAGAGATTTAATTTCGTGGAACTCCTTAATTGGGGGTTATGGAATGCATGGGCTTGGTGAGAATGCTTTAAGAAGTTTTGATGAGATGATTAGAGCAGGAATGAAGCCAGACAACATCACTTTTGTGGCTATTCTATCTGCTTGCAGTCATGCTGGACTTGTTGCCGCTGGTCGTAACATTTTTTATCAGATGGCCAGAAAGTTTAGCATTGAACCTAATGTAGAGCATTATGCATGCATGGTTGACCTCCTTGGTCGTGCTGGACTTTTGAAGGAAGCAACTGATATTGTTCGAAACATGCCTATTGAACCTAATGAGTATATTTGGGGAGCCCTTTTAAACTCATGTAGAATGTATAGAGACGTGAACATTGCAGAAGAAACAGCATCGCAAATTCTAACCCTGAAGTCAAAAATAACAGGGAGTATCATGCTGCTGTCCCATATATACGCTGCAAATGGAAGGTGGGATGACTTCGCAAGAGTGAGGGTGTCGGCAAGAACAAAAGGTCTTAAAAAAGTACCCGGTCAGAGTTGGATTGAGGTGCGAAAGAAAGTTTACATGTTTTCAGCAGGGAATTCAGTTCATTTGAGTCTGGATGAAGTTTATGTGATCCTTGAAGAATTGGCCCTTCACATGGCGAGTGAAAATTATAATCTATAGTTTTGTCAAGAATTTGTTTATTGTTTATAATCACTCATTATTACTCTTGTTGCAATCTGGGAGCCAATAGGGTAGATATTATATTTTGCCATGACTTATTTCATGAACTACTGGACAATGACACTCTGAATTTGAGTTACCCAGAAAATTTTGGCTAGATATTAATATATTTTTCCATAATGCATAGAGTCCATTATCTTTACGTCCTGTTTTGGAGTGGGTTTAATATGTTTATAGTTGTCTTAAAAATAAGCGAGGTTTTATTTTATTTTTTAATAATTTGGAATGAATATTTTGCTCTTCTTTCTATATTAATGTCATTTTAGAGCCTTCTTTCTATTCCATGGAGTTTCCTGACATTTTCTCTTTAAATGCGGTTCATGCACTCACATGAAATGGGATTCTATAGGCAAGTGAACTGCTTGCATCATAAAACGAAAGGATTTTCATAAATGTTTCATGTGGAGTCATGTGACTAACACCGCGAAATATTCTTTCGTCTTCTAAATAAGAAAACTTTTAAATGACATACACTTCTTTTTATAAAGAGTACCCCTGTCGGGAGTGTTCTGCAATGTCAGTTTCAACTATAAATATCTATTTTCAATCTAATTTGTATTATATTGAGGAATGTTTGATTATATTGTTCTGTTATTTGCTTTTTCAAAAGGATTACAGTTGTACGTGAGTAGTGACTAGTGGTATTTATATAGACTTTGTACATCTAAATCTAACTTATTGTTTGAAATACTTGACTGATAGTTGTTAAATGCTAAGAAGTACCTTTACTTTCTAGAAATTTTTAAGCATCCTTCAGTTCTGAAACAATAATGTATGCAGAATAGACTACACTTACATGGTAAGCAAAAGACACTGATGATGAAAGACATCAACACTTTTGGAAGCCAATTCACAAGTCTGGCTTTTTAATGCTGTAAGTTGTTCCTAGGTGCTGACAGAAAAACCAAACCACTTGATTGGATGTCCAGATGAAGATTGTAGTTGGTGCAGATAGAGGATTAGTTTATCAGCATTTGAAGATCCATGTGACAGGCAGACACACAGGACTTCAAATCCAATAACCTCTTATTTGAATATTTGGGATATTAGAATAAAGAGGATTATAGTAGTCACTAATTATACGGATATAGTAGGGTTAGAGTAAACATAACAGCAAAAAGCTCAGCCCACAAGAATTGAACAAAAAGTATTTTAACATAACTGGAATTCGGACAAAAGAAATAACCTGCATTCCACAAAAATTTCAATAACCAATAAAACTAAATTTGAACTAAAGTTGCAGAGCCCTCTAGAGAGGGCTCTTTCAAAAATAAGGGTATACCATTTAGCGAGACAAACACACGGTATTCTTTAGTAAAAGGCGAAAGAATAGTTCGCTTTGTGTTTAGCTCATGGCTCCGTGAGGAACTATTGGAGAACATTTTCATATTATATTATGATCATTGATCTATTCCTACATTAACACAGTCGATGTGGACTTTGGTCAGAAATGCTAACTTGGTTATCCCTGTTATATAAAATTTTCATTAGATCTCTACCTATTATTGAGTTTGGATTAAAATTTTCAGTTTCTATTAAAACACATAGTAACTGTATTAAAGATTGTCTGGTATTTTTGAAATTCTTTTCTTCCTCAATAGAGAGGTGTTTTTTTTATATGTATAATAACTTGTAACTGCCTTAAAGGTTGTCTGGTATTTTTGAAATTCTTTCCTCTCTCTTGTTACTTCTCATTAACGCATTAACTTCTGTTATAATGTGTTAACCTATGTAAAAAATGTTATTAATAAATATATCAAATTCTCTTTGAGCAAACATGATCTCACATCTTCTGTAGTATAAAAGAGTTATGTGACATTTATATCTTATACATTTTGAGTTTCTGTAACCAAAATTATTAAAATTAATCAATTATATAATGTTATTTCAACTCTACCTAAGATGAAGCTAATTATATGTTGTATTTGTATGTAAACTGCATTGGAAGAGAGAACCTGATTATCAATTTTCACTTAAAATTTTGTTTATGTAGATATCTAATTTATCGCTTGGTATCAAATTTAACGACTAGGAGTAGTTTTAGCAAATGTCTTCATTCCAAGAAATTCTTGTGGACTATGGGCTTTCTGTTTCGATTGATGATCTAAACCTACCATATAAAATTATAACAAATGACTTTCTAATAAAATTAATTAGACAATATAGCATAGATCTTTTCAAAAATCAATTGATGGATGATTAAAAATACTATTAGAATTACATTAACCACTCTTCATGGATGATTCAACACATACAGTTGACCATTTATCATGAATGATTCAACACATTGAGAAGCATCTCAATAACTTAGTAGAATTTGAACTGAAATTGCAGAGCCCTCGAAAGAGGTCTCTTCCAAAAATAGGCGTATGCCACTTAGCGAGACAAACACACGGTATTCTTTAGTAAAAGGCGAAAGAATAGTTCGCTATGTGTTTAACTCATGGCTCCGTGAGTGACACAGTAGGAGTATTCCAATATTATATAACCATCTTATATCTGTTCATACATTAACACAGTCGATGTGGACCTCCGTCAGACATGTTAACTTGTTCATAATTGATTTTTTATTTAATATCATTTTGTGTTTTTATCTGCCTTTAATATAAAACTTTAATTAAATATCAAACTCTGTTATTGAGTTTGGATTTATTTTTCAGTTTCTATTAAATTTTTATTTAGTAATTTTAAATTGTCTCAAATAATTGTTATATGTTTTTCAGTTTCTATTGTTATAAAATAAATAAACAGGATTTTGAAAGAGTCATCAAACATTCTCTATATAAAAATTTATCTTACAAAAAAAATAATTGTCAAGCAAATGTTATAGATTTGTTTTGCATAATTTTTATTGTAATTTTAACTTTGTTATAAAGTTAAAGATCCTTTCGTGAGAACTGTTCCTTTGTAGAAGCTAGAAAATTATTAGTGTTATTTCAACATTTTAAAATTATATATATTAAACTTCAAACTAAAATTGAAAATTTTACCCTCACTGTCATATCACATAATACTCAAACTTTAAAATTGTTTAGAACATTATAACATTGAACTAAAATTTATTGGGCTTTACCCCTAAGGGAGCCCTTCCAGAAATTCTCGAAGGCCCAGAGTAAACCCAGGCCCAAGAGGGGGTTTGGAAATAGTTTTCAACCAGCAATAGACGCGCCTCGGTTAGAACCTCACTAGCTGCGTCATTGCCCCAAGCGCAAAGATGGTTTGTGACATCATCTGACAACTTATTTTATAGGAACTTCTGTTGTTCCCATCAATTGTCATATTTGATGTGGGACTTTAGTATGCAGAGGCTAATGTGGCCAGTGACTCCAACAACAGATAGGAGCATTTCTCCATTCCTTTCATTTTCGTTTTCTTCTTTCTAAGTTTTTGCTACTTGTCCAATCCCAATTAATTGTTGTTCAAGATATTTGAATGTCTTTCCAATATTAAAGAACACTAACAAATCAGAGTTGTATTTTTTACCAGTTAATTCTTAGTTGGTCTCTGAGAACTACATTACTGATATATATATATATATATATATATATATATATATATATTTGAAATAGTTATTCTTAATATAACTGTATTTGAATATTTCTTAAAACAATTTGTTCATTAATAAATTCATGTTTCTTCCACTGAACACTTCTGTTAACATGTCTATTCATTGAGTGAAAAAGTTTTTCCAGTCATATATATTGATTTTATACATAAATTAGTTAATCATGTTTTATTACATTCAAAATACACTATGTTGTTCATAGAAAGTTTGCATGAGGAAACTTCTGCTCAATAAAATACATGTTAGATGACTGATAAACTACTAAAAGAATACATATAATATAATAGCCTTGGTCTAAATCGTTACACCGTGTCTAATTTTCTTCACGCTTCATCACGACACCAAAAATTGGTTCTTACAATTTCAAGTTTTAAAAAATGACTCGAGTTTAAACCGGCCTTGAGGAGTTGCAATAACTTTTTTTTTTCAGAAAACTCAAATCTAACTTCATAATTTGATAACCACTCTTCACTGACAATAAACAAACAAAATACATCCATTTCCAGCCCTAAAGGATACTACTACTAATAGTACTTTTTGTCTTCAAATTACAACCTTTTTCTCATTTTTCGTGAGACAATTTCATACTACACACTCGAGACTCATCCTTAAACACCACCCAATTTCCCCAACCTGTCCCTTAGAATCTTCAGTCCCATGTACCTGTTACAAATACAAACATATTATTAAAGTTAATTAAAAAAATGTACATCATTCTGTGCAATGTTCTGTATTTACATACCTGCCCATCATCATCACAGTGGCTTGAGGATTGGTTCCTGGCGACTCAGTAAACGTGGAGCCATCAACCACACGGAGTCTATCAACACCAAGAACCTTATACTCAGAGTCTACTACTTTCCCCACATGGCACCCACCATGGTAGTGCCAAATAGTGATCACAGAGTCTCTACAAAACTGTTCCAGCGACTTTGTGTCATTCGCATGTTTGGGTATGAGGTTGATATTTGCCTGCACAGTGATGTTCAACATTTTCTCTGCGCTTTCTTTGTCGCACATGGTGTAGTTTGTCACGTGCTGCGACTGCACAACCTTTATCGCCAAGCGAATACCCTCCACGCAGCGCTTGAGATCATAAGGGTGGCTGAAATAGTTGAAGGTAACTGCAGGGTTGTCCTCCACGTTAGTGTTTATCAACCTCAGTTCACCTGTTGACCAAGGATTCGCAACTTTTGACAGTATGAACCCTCCCCTGAATGCTTCTATCGGTATATCTTTCTTGCTCTTCACAAAAGCCTCAACAGCTTCTCGTGATCTTTGCTTTGGTGGGATTGTGGATAGCTGCCCAATCTGTTTTTTTTTTTTCCAAAAGTAATTGCATCATTTCCAATAACACGCTCTAAGTTTCTAACATTATCAGTAATTATGTAACCAAATTTAGCGAATAAAGTGCATACCTCTGCGGACAAGATACCATGGTGGCAGTGAATGCTGTCTTTGGACTGGCTAAAGCCACAACTGGTCTCAATGTACACACCCAGATTGGTTATACCTACAGTTTCTATGAGTGACTGCTGAACCGGTCTCTTTGAAGGGACAAAGATTGTGTTCATGGGGTTATCGGCCATGCCTTTACCAACAAATTCATTTTCAAGCACTACAGGGATGTTGAATTTCTGAAGCTCTTCTCTGGGGCCGATTCCACTGAGAAGTAGCAATTGAGGAGTGCCGATTGCCCCACTCGACACAATCACTTCACTCTGTCTCCCACTCCCCAGAAATGCCTGATGCTGTTTTCCATTTTCATCCTTGAAGATAACCCCAATGGCTTTTGGTTTTGTTCCTGCATCACCATTTTCATTTTCAGTCATGAGACAGTGATTTTAAGAAACAAAACATCGTTAGAAGTGTTTGTTTGTTACATGTTCATCGTACCTGTGGTGTCAAAAACAATCTTTTGGACAGTGGCATGGACGAGGACAGTGAGTTTCTGAGGATTTGCAGAAGCAAGCAATTCAGCGGCGGTGTGGCGGCGGCCAAATCTGTCAAAAATGGTTCCGCCAACTTTGGTTCCGTACTTGTGATCATAGGTGAATCCATTAAAGGGTGAGACACCAGCATCTAGAAGGCCGTCTCTAACTGCTCTCTGCCAATGTGAAAACTTTGGACGATGAACAACCTGCTTCTCCACCCATGGATAAGACTCGTTCACCAGCTGTGTATCCCACCCCACCTTTCTTATGAATCTGCAATTTAGTTTTCAAAATCTTCAGAAAACAAAAAACATGTTTCATACTACAAACTATCTATGTACCATGTCTTTTCTTGTTTCAGATAATTTATCATAGTCTTTCAAGCACATTTTATTATTAATTAAATATCCTGAAAATTATTAATGTTGAAAAAAATATATATATATACGTACCCTGTTTAAAATGAGTGAAAAAAAATGGGTAAATTTCAAAATAGAAAAATGATTTTTTAAAAATTAAATTTTGATAAATTTTTCTTATAATTTGATGCGTATTTTTTAAGTGTTTTTTTTACTTTTTATTTTCTTATTTTTTAATATTTTTAAATTAATTAAAAGATGACATTTTAAATTGTAAAACAAAATTGTTTTTTGTCAAATGTATTATTATCCTTCAAAATAATAGTGTGATTATTTTATTCATTCTGAAATAAGTGTTGTTTTAGTATTTGTTTTTAATAAACATTTTTTAGTGGTTCGTTGACATAATTTGATTGATGTCATAAATGATTTTAGAATTTGAGATTCTGTTAATCTTTCTAAACAATATACATTATACTAAAATGAAGGGAAAACATTTATATCATTATTGCTTTAAATTGTTTTTAAAAAATATAAAAATTGATTATGTATTTATTAAAAGAATTGTTTAATTTTCTTAACTAGTCTCCAACGATTTGTTTGGATCATAAGTAAATTAAGGATAAAAAAATATGAGTGGAAAATAAAAAGAATAAAAAGAAAAGAAAATGGAATTAAAAAGTATTTTATTTAGATGGATATAGACAAAAAGGAGAAGATAAAATAGGAATAAATAAATTATATAAAAATATTTATACTAAATAAAGTTAACTATATATTTTTAAAACTTTTAAATTTTTTACCCAATTTTTTCTCAACATTAAAGGTTAAATTATTTTAAAATATTTATTAAATTTTATGTAATAAGAAAAATTCTTTGAATTTTCAAAGCGGTAAATAACCAAAAAAATGCACATAATATTTCCGAATTATGACTAATGCTACATAACATTTATATATCATAGAAATACCATATTAATTTTTGTTCTTATAATTTTACATATATACAACTTTTATCCCTGATAAATTTTAATTTCATATTTAATTCTAAAATTTTATAAAATTAAACAATAGTATTTTGATTTAAATATTAAAAAGTTAATAATATGTTAACAATAACATAAAATAAAATTGCTTAATTTTTTAAAAATTTGAAAAACCCGATCTACCATTAAAATTTTGTGGACCATATAAAAGTGGATTTGAGTATATATATATTTGTCACTTTTTCTCCGTGGATGTTGAATAACATTGACGGGTCCATGTAAGCATCAAATAGCAACACTAATAAATAAAAATTGAAATGAATGAGTGTAATTGTGATTTTGCAACATGTGAATTCAATGACTATTCCCAGGAACAGGGATCCAACATGCATCCTTAATGATTTTTACCAAAACATAAAACTACCCCACAATATATTCAATGTCTGTTTTGTGTGTGGTCTCTTTTCTTCCCTTCCTTTTCTTAAGATCTGACACTCTCACCTAACAACTTACATTGCATAAAATAGAGCTACCAAGGTACATACAACGGCATTTAATTCATCAACTTGGAATTTTGTCAAATTAGACGCAGTCTTTTATATATCATCGTCATTCTGTTAGACCCCATAAAATCCTCAAACCCATTTAAGATATACCAATTAACCTAATTTCTCTAAAAGAAGTATTTTTTTTTTTTAGAAATAGGTTATACTAAATATACCCTTATGGTCATTGTGTTATTAGGTTAAGAAATTTAAATTTAACTCAAAAGTAAGTTTTTGAGATACAAGTTTTAAATAAAAATTCAGTGGGTAAATTTGGATTGAATGCCATGGTCTGCTTTGGGGGAGTAGATCAATGGCATTCGCTTTCACCTTGGTCCATTGTTTAATCAAATATATAGGTGTGTACCTTTGTTTTTGGGTGGGTGGTGGTGTACATAATGTTAACCCCACACACACACAATTTCTTTGGGAAACAATAATCAACAACTAATAACGATAATGGGAGAGAAGGGAGAAAAAAACACACACACATTATTGAAGTTTTGAATAAAATTATGTTTGCACGTAAACACATAATTGGATTTAAAATGCTGTACTTGATTGTTGGAACAGAAAACTAGTAATAATAATAATACTAAAACAATGTCACATTATAGAAAATAATGAGTATTAGACAAATCTCATCAATGTTATTTCATTCATGGAAGCTTAAAGCATTAGTACGAATATTATCAATAATCTACGTAAGTTAGCATGTCAATTTATTTTTTGTTTGAATTGATCTATCAGGAGAATAAAAATGGGTGTTACCTACGGAATTAAATGGGCATGACTCCTATTTTTAACTCTCATCTTTTATTCTATGACGTGATTTAGTGTAAATCATTAATTAATATATTACTATTTTTATGTTTGAAAGAATGAAAGTAAAAAAATGGAAGTCTTAGTATATAGGATTATTTCTTTTAGCAGGGCAATTTAGTTTTTGTTTGAATTTACGTAGAGGATAAAGGTTGGTGTTACCTAGGGTTTGCTCGGGTGTAGAAGCCAGCGTTAATGGAGCTGCCACCTCCCAGAACCCTTCCTCTTGCATTCAAGACTCCATCGGTTGAAATGAAGTACTGAGAAGCCGAAGTTGGTGAAGTGTCTGCCAAAGCTATGTGAAAGTTTTGCAGGAATGACACATTGGGGTTGTTGAAAGGGACTCCTCCTCTTTCCAGCACCAGAACTTTGAATTTCTGAGACAGAGTTGCAGCCAATGGACACCCTGCAGTGCCACCTCCCACTATTATATAGTCATAACCACCATTGTCCCAAGACTCCATTGAACTCCCTCTCCTGATAAATGGGTACTCACCGTTCCAATTCCGCTTACCTGCAACCATAACAACAAGGAGAGTGAAGGTAAAAGGTTGTCTTATTGTATATTACAGAACATTGTTGTCTATCATCTATAGTGAAATACCAGAATCATTGTGTTTGAGATTGGTTTGTGTGAATGTAAGAATGTGAATAAAAAGTTTAGAAAGTAGAGCAAATGATTAGATATGGAATAAACCTTGAGAATGAGGTAGATGGATGAGGAGACATGGAAGTAAGTAAAGCAAGAATTTGAGTGCACCAATGGACGCCATTGGAGTCTCAGAAAAGCAGCTTCTTCAACCTCTAAGTGGCTGTCTCTGGTTGGCCTTCTCTTCTGTGTGCATGTGCATCATATAAATATTCTCAAATGTCCCCACTACTCTGTTCTTTGAGTAAACACACATATTTTTAAGAGAATGTTAACTAATGTTTTATGAATCAAATCCGTTTGTGATATATTGAAAACTAAAATATTAAGAAAAACAAGTTATTAAATATAAAAAACATCAAAACTCTAAACCCTGATCTTAAATTCTAAACTTGATTATCTATTATTTAATAGTATAATTTTTAACCGAAAGAAAAACATTATAGTAATAAAGTGGTGAAATTTAGGTTTAGAAAGAAGTGAATAAGAATGAAATAAAAGATGAAAGATAGCAGTTAATGGTAATGAATGTAAGTCTCCCGTGCTTGTTGAGAAAGGGTGAAACAGCATCTGAAGAAGGCATTTAATGAAGAAATGAAGGTGAAGGTTTTGGGAAGAATCTGACCGTTGGATTTGGCTACCTCTGCAAACTTATCCACCACTTTTATAACAAGCCAGCTCACTCACCGGCACCACCAATAAAGCTCCATATTTAATATTCTACCAAATATATCAAAATTCTCTCTCTCCATTCATGCTCTTCTTTTCTTTTCATTGCTCCTTTAATTTTACTTTATTACAATCATAAAATCCACCAATTCAATGTTGGAAGTCTCACGACAATAAAGACAATGGAAATTTACATTGTTATGTAAATGATGTAAATCCCAATCTTGTAAATTAATTTTGTAAAATTCAAGTTTAATTTTTAACATTAGAATTAAAAATTCATTTGATATGATAAAACTAATTTATGGTATATAAATGAATGTAAATTTAATCTTAAAAATCTTTCTCAATTTTTTCTTTTAATGTTCCTTACATAGAAACAATCAAGTGTAGACGTTCAGTGTTGGTGTATAATTATCACCGCACATGTCAAATGTAAATAAATTTTCAATATATAATAATTTTATGTGGTTGTCTTAAAGATGGAAATTGACAGATCAGAATCTGAATTTAAAGATTTGCGTTAAAATATTAGTGATTTAATAAATTTAGAAATAAAAAGCATATATCTGAACCTTGGTTTTTTTTCCTCCAAAATGTGTCTCCCGCGCATACTCTGAATAGAAAAATTTATTTGGGTGATCATTGCCTGTGTTATTGGTGGTTCTGTTTATCGGTTGACTGGTAATACATCAAGACAAAGGAGCCCAAGAACAACTATTAATGACCCATTATTTTAGCTTATCTACTTCTAGCGTTTCATATAATTAATCACGAAATTGATTTAGCTGTATTAGGTATTAAAAGCATTTAATCACAAATAAGTAGATCAATAATCTCAGTACTGCAGAATCGTACATACACTCTTATTATACATACAAACCAAATCATTACCCGTGTATTTGGATCGAGTTAGAAAAATTAAGTTTGGTCGAACAAACATTAAAATCTGATGAATGGATAAATTTTATTATTTTGCTTTAAAAATAATTTATGTTTGAAATTAAATGAAACAGAATAAAAATTTGTTAAACATTTGTGATTTTCAATACAAAATAAATTTAGTTTTGAACTTCTAAACTGAAAGTCAAATACACTGCAGCTGCTGCATGCAACCAGACACAAATTTGAATTATTTGTTATGTTTCACCAAACACTTACATAGTATTTATCGTACCAACAATTATGCAAAAATTAAAAGACAGGAGGAAAATTAGACACTACAAAACTCTCCTACAAGTTGCCCAACTGTGTCCAACTCATGTACATCATTAATAAATACAAATATATATAATAATCATTCCTTTATATATGGTTGATTTTGTTGATACAATTAATCATCAATATCTCCTATAGAATTTGTTTAGACAAATATCAGAGTGTATTTGTTATTTGTTGGGTTTATAATATTTTTTTTCGTCTTTATGAATCCATTTTCATTGCTTCTTCTTTACCCACGTTCTGTGTGTGCTTTAGTCATATAAGTTGGAACACCAAATAATCATTGGCTTGTGTATGTTTACTTTTTTCTAGATGAAGAGAAATGTGAATTCATCTGAAAACATGGGTGTGGAGTTATGTTTCTGATCCACACAACAACATATTTGCATGGTGCATTAGTTCCATTTATCTAAACACTAGGATTTGAATACATTGGTTCAAATTGATGTTGAGAATTATTAACTTGCACATGCTACACGCAAGTAGACATGAAAAGTTGAAATACAAAAAAAGAAAAAGTAGGAGTTATTACTAGGAAAGTAGTTGAATCAAAGTAGAATTATGCCACCCACGACCTCTTCTCAGATATGTAAATTAAGTATGTTATCATGTCTGTCACATTTCTATATTTAGCCTCTACTTCTTCTGAGATAAAAAAATAAAAAATATTGGAGTTAGAAGTTTAACAAGTTTCTTAAAATGAAAAAAAAAATAGAGATTTTCTTTTAGGGTGTCTGAAAAATAGACGGTATTTTCTTTAACAGTTATATATTTATAATAGATAAGAAAGATTTTTGTTGTGTAATCGGAACTCAACTGAGTTGTTAGGAAGATAGTTTATAACGATTTATAAATAATTAAGGTACGTAGGTTGTTTTTATATTTTAGGATCGATTTTAATTTAAATTTATAAAAGTGGATTTGTTAATTTTTTATTTTTTTTTACAAAATAGGGTCAAAGACAGGTGAAGTTGTCTTTCACCCAACCAGTTTTTATTTTTTATTTTTAAAAATAAAGTTATGTCATAAAAAATCGATTTTTATTAATGTAAAAAATGAAATCGTCTTCCTAATGATGATTTTATTTTTCAATTTTTTTTTTATTTTGGTCGCGTGTTGGTATTTTTCTGTTTTCATGTTCAACATCGTATAATATGACATAAACATGGACAAACAATGTTTAAAAAACAATCACGTTTGTTTTAGATATCGGATTTGAGAAGTTGCTGAATAACATTTTCTATTACTCCTTGTTTGTATTTACATTTGTCGCAGCGAAATTACCGATTTTACTACATGTTTGTTTTCTTAGTCACTCTATTTTTGCTTGTATGTACATGTCTTTTGCTCGGTTTATATTATAAGGATAAGGGCTTCGAAAAAGTATCAATTTGGAGAACAATAAATTAACGAACTCATTTTTACAATTTTGAGTTAAAATCGATACAAAATAAATAAAAAAAAACTATAATATATGAAAAATGAAAAAATTGTATTTCCTTTTCCAAATTTAAAAATATTTTTCCATACATGTTTATACGATAACCACTAACAAAATAAAAAAATAATAATTAGTTATTTATTCGTACACATACGGCTTCCTTTGTATTTTATGATCTTCCTTCAATAAATTCAAGGACATGACATCTTCTTCCCACGTATGACGGTAACAATATTGCCGATAAAAGACATCCAAAGGTTGTATTGCAGTTATACCCCACATGATTTATAAACCTACTTTCAAATTATTTATGTTGTGCACCCTACGTATATAAAGATGTAAAAGTAAGTTTTAATTGATCGGTGAGAAAAAAATATATCATTTTAAACATCAGTCAAATTGATTTGACTTATTTAATATGCACGAATTCCGTTTAAATCGGAGTCAACTTAGTTTAAATCGGAGCCACCTATTTAATATGTAAATGAACGAGGTTAAATTAAAAAGAGGATGACTATTAGAGATGATAAATAAATTTGTTTACGTGGGTATTATCCGAACTCGTTTTCATTTTAACGGGAATTTCTGCATTGACTGGGTATGGGAATCTCCGATTTTTTCGATTGGGTATGGGGATGGGAATGAGATGAATATATCTCCGCTATAATACCCGTCCCCGCCATATCTTCATCCTCATTTAAATTATTAAAATATTCACAATTAATTAATTAATCATATATATATATATATATATATTCTTTCTATTTTTTATTTCTTCTAAATATTTAGTTTGTCATGAAACTTATTCGCATCTCCAATATATTTTTTATCTTATCATAACCTTTATGTAATTATGTTAAAATGGTGTATATCAGTTAAAAAAAAAATATGTCTAACATTTGAATATTTATATTATTTTTTAATATTTTTATTTATTGTGTATTTTTCTTTCACATGAAAATGATTAATACTCTTAATTTAAGTGTTTAATAGCAAAAACATTTCATTTACTAAATAATATAAAAAAATATTTATTATTATTAATTTTTGTTTCATTTGAAGAACTTTTTTGTTTCGTTAAAACAATTTTTGTTATTTCTTAATCATTGAGTATATAAGTTGATATTTGAAAAGTTTTCTTAGATGTCTGAGATATTTTTCGTCTTATCATACCCTTAATTATACATTTGTTTTTATTTGCGCAATTTCTTCCCATAGTCTCCAAATTGTTTATAAGACACACATTTGTTAACCTTTTAATATTTTTATTTTTGTTTATTTTCATTATGTAGAATACTATTTCGATAAATTTTATCTAATTATTTTTTATTTTCTAACTCATTACAATCATACTTTAATTTTTTTCACTATAATTGTATAAATAATTTTTATTTACTAAAAATTAAAAATTTAACGTAATTGCCATGAATTTTTTTTATCACCATATTGAAGTTTAAAAGATACAAGATCTATGATAAAATTTTATTATGTTTATTATTTGTTCTTTGCGTCATTTTTTGATCAACCATTGAGTATATATGTTGATATTTGAAAAGTTTGCTTAGATCTCTAAGATATTTCTCATCTTATCATACCCTTAATTATATATTTGTTTTCTTTTGTGTGATTTCTTTCAATAGTCTCCAAATTGTTTATAAGACACACATTTGTTAATTTTTTAATATATTTTTTTTATTTTCATCATGTAAAATACTATTTCGATAAATTTTATTTAATTATTTTTTATTTTATAACTCATTACAATCATACTTTAATTTTTTTCGCTATAATTGTATAAATAATTTTTATTTACTACAATATAAAAATTTAATGTAATTGCCATGAATATTTTCTTACCACCATCCAACATATATTGTGGTTCAAAAGATACACGATCTATGTTAAAATTTTATTATTATGTTTATTATTTGTTCTTTACATCATTTTGATCAAGTGATGTATTATAACTTTTATTAGTGTATAAAAAACAGATTCATTATAATTTAAAAAAATTGAAGTAAACAAACATTTAAAATATATTTTAATTTGAATTTTTTTCCTTTTATATATATTTTTTTAAATATTTTTAAAATTTATCAATTAGGTTTCATTAATGTTTGCAAATTTAATAAATATTTTGGTTCTCATTAAATGTTATTTGGTATTCTAATTTAAAATGTAAACAATTATAATTTATTTCAAAGTATTTGATATCGAAGAAACAAGCATAGTCCTAATATTAAATATTTGATAATATTATGTTTTCTTTACCGTAATTTTTTATTATTTTATAAAAATTAATTAAAATTAATATTAAAGTAATAAGAAAATAGGTACGGGTATGTGTACGAGATTATATCCATTACCCGGTGGGAATTGGGATGAGTATGAGATAGTAAAACTCGTTCCCGTCCCGTTGCCATCCCTACTCGTAATTCAGTCACAACAATATATTATTATCTTTTCATAAATTATTTATTATAATTATTTAACAGTAGGTTGACAATATAATATTTTTTAAATATTATTTGATTGAATGTTTAATTTATTTGTTTATTATTTTACGTATATTAATACTTAAATTTCAATTATAGTGTAATGTTTGATGAAACATGTAAACATTTTATTTTTTACTATTAAAAATAAATTGATCAACTCAATAGATTGAGTAAAAAATTTATGTCTTAGAAAAAAGTAAATTAGATCGAATCAAGTCATTTTTATTTTAATATGTAATGAGTCCATTTATGTGAACTAGATCGACTTATTTTGAGAATTCTAACTATCAACATATATTAAATAAAAAATTATATTATATATACCTGTTTTAGTTACTTATTCCGTATTATTATACTTGTTTGTTCCCATCCATATTTAGCAAACAAAATATGATGAATATTCTTATAGAACTTCTTTGTTGAGCCAAAAATATATGGGAATTTTATTTTGATCACTTTAATCTTTTTTGGTCAAAACTTAGTAATTGATTTGATTTGGGAGGTAACAGTGCACATATCATATGTCATCATATCCTTGTCACCTTTATAACTGTGAAAAATTAAACGTCTTTGCAAAGATTTGTGAATGTGCTGTTTTTATTCATTTGCAGTGCAACCCTTAACGCAACACGCATTTGAGCCTGAGTAATAATAATTCATGTCTAATGAAATTTATGATATTCACGTTCCTTGCACAAATTCAACATAAATACCACTGAGGCTTCAAACACAAAACAACAAATATGCACGTACACACATACTATTGCATATGCATTATCAAATATGTTATCTTAAGTTCGAACAAATGATATCATTAAGATTAGATATTGTATTTAAGATATTATTTAAAAAATAAACTATATTTAAATTATTTTTAACTTTGATCTCAATTCATAAATGATATGAATCGATACAATTTTAATTTTTTATAAAATATCTGAAATTTTGTCTAAAAAAAGTCAAATTTTATTATTTTAATAGTTGAAGTTAGTAAAAAAAAAAATTGTTGTGAATGACTAATGTAACTTAAATACCTATTTTAAAAATTAGTGGACAATACATTTACATACAGGACAGTATATTATTCGAAGGTATTTTGACACCACTATCTTTTTTACTACCATTTGACACAATTCTTCATTACTATTCACTTTCTCTTCCTTCTAAAATTATAAAAATTAAATTTTATGAAGACTATTTTACCCAAAAAAATTGTCAAATAGTCGTCAAATGGTGTCAAATAACCTTTTTCCTTGCTCAAAATATCCATTGACAATTAATCTGTATGCGAGATGATTGGGAAAGGAATATACATATATATATATATATATATATATATATATATATATATATATATATATATATATTAAAAAAAAATATAAAAAAAAAAAAAAAAAAAAAATATATTTTTTTTTATAATAATATATATAATAAAGA
>Ga0099822_1003902_pt1 | contig 19270 bp, 12 predicted proteins | sample CowpeawhiteBW_FD_76839 | JGI IMG/M metagenome (GOLD analysis project Ga0099822, IMG submission 76839) | Root nodule microbial communities of legume samples collected from California USA - Cow pea white BW | ecosystem: Host-associated > Plants > Roots > Nodule | place: USA: California | collected...
GTTTTTACCAATAATTGAGACTTTACTTTGATTAAAGGTATTTACTCTAACTAAAATTAATCGAGACTTTACTTTGATTAATTAAGCTTTTTATTTGGTGAGGAGATAAAAGAATAGACATGACTAGGCATAGTAAAATTTGATTGAGACTGTACTTTGGTTGAATTTATTGTGGATAATCTAAAAGTTCTCACTTTTAATTGAGACTGTACTTTGGAAAAAGTAAGAACGCCAACAAATTAATTGAAACTTTACATTGATTAATTTGCAAATCTACAACAATAATTAATTGAGCAATAATCTTTAGATAATCGATGATGGATCTATTTTGAAAAAACAATGAAATCAATCTATTTTCTTTACTATTGCTTTTATCTCTTTTTATCTTTTCTACTTCTTTCTTTGTTTATCTTAATCCTTTTATATTTTTATTATTTTATTTGACTAACTCTTTTGTATAGATTTTATAAGAACTAATTTGTTAAAATACAATTCCGTGTTCGTTGGGAGACGACTTAGGGTTAACTTTACCCTTTCTATTTCCTTAACTACTATCTTAGCAATACTGAAGTTGCTATAGTTTAGTAGATTTAATTTGATCGCGTCAACGACAGCGTTATCCCGTCCCCGCCATATCTCTGTCCCGTTTAAATTATTAAAATTATCATAATTAATTAAGTAACCATATATACTTTCTATTTTTTTATTTTTTCTAATTATTTGGTTTGTCATGAAACTCATTTGCATCTCCAATATATTTTTCATGTTATCATAACCTTTATATAATTATGTTAAAATGATGTATGTCAATTAAAAAAATTTATATCTCACATTTGAAAATTTCTATTATTATTTTTATTTATTGTATATTTTTCTTTCACATGAGAATGCTTAATACTCTCAATTTAAGTGATTAATAGCATAGACCTTTCATTTACTAGGTAATATAAAAAAACTATTTAGTTATTATTATTTTTTCATTTGAAGAACTCTTTTGTTTCTCTAAAACAATTTTTGTTATTTCTCAACTATTAAGTATATATGTTGATATTTGCAAAGTTTTCTTAGATATCTAAGGTATTTTTCATTTTATCATACCCTCAATTATACTTTTGTTTTCCTTTATGCGATTTGTTTCAATAGTTTGTCAAATTGTTTATAAGACAAACATTTGTTAATTTCTTAATATTTTTATTTGTTGTTTATTTTCATCATGTAGAATACTATTTTTAATATATTTAATCTAATTATTTTTTATTTTCTAACTCATTATTAATCATATTGTAATTTTTTCACTATAATTGTATAAATAACTTTTATTTACTACTATATAAAAATTTAATGTAATTTCCATGAATTTTTTTTATCACCATCCAACATATATTGAGTTCAAAACATACAAGATTTATGTTAAAATTTTATTATTATGTTTATTATTTGTTCTTTGCGTCATTTTTATCAAGTGATGTATTGTAACTTTTATTAGTTTATAAAAAAAGAGATTCATTAGAATTTAAAAAATTGAAGAAAACAAACATTTAAACAATATTTTAATTTGAATATTTTTTTTCCTTTTATATTTTTTTAAAAATATTTTTAAATTTTATCAACTAGATTTCATCAATGTTTGCAAATTTAACAAAATGTTTTAGTTCTCATGAAATTTTATTTGGTATTCTAATCTAAAATGTAAACAATTATAATTTATTTCAAAGTATTTGATATCGAAGAAACAACCATCCTCCCAATATTGAATATTTAATAATATTATGTTTCCTTTACTGTAATTTTTTATCATTTTAAAAAAATTAAATAAAATTAATAATGAAGTAGTAAGAAAATGGGTACAGATATGGGTACGAGATATTACCTGTTACATGGTGGTGATGGGGATGAGACAAAAGTTTGATATCCGTTGGATTTGGGTATGGGATGGGGATGAATTTTTTCTACGGGGATGGGTGTGTGATAGAGAAACTCGTCCCTGCCTCGCCGCATTGCCATTCATAGTTGTAAATAATGATGATTTGTTTTGTTGGTGTAATTAACATAATCCTAGTGTCAATTTTGATGAAATTCTTGATCTACTTCAATAAATTCAACAAAAAGCACAAAATTGCATCAAATTTTTCAAAAGTCTGGACCAAATTATGATTTGTTCCTGTAGAGAACAAATAAGATGAGTTAGGCACAAGCGTCACCTTACCATGTAGTCCGCTATCTCCTCAATTGGCCTCCTCCTGGTTGGTACATGTCAGCTTGGACCCAGGAGGGGTTACCTGCAGAAGAGACTCCGAAGCTCAAGTAAGTCAAAGCTCTCAGAAGGTCAAATTAGTGATTAATGAAGTAATGAATGCGTACCTTTAATTACTGGGGTCCACGTGTATTTATAGAGCATTAATCATCTTTGGTTATGTCATGGGCCGGGGCCTGGCTTGGGCTCTAGTTTGGGCTGTAAGTGGGCCTGGGCCCTAACCCAGGCCCTTAGGAAGACCTACTGAACGCTAGGGGGCTTGGATTTTATTAAGTATATTTGGAGTAGCTGGCCTAGGCCGATTACTTTTGTTGGTGATTTACATTGGTCATGTGTCGTCTTGTTCATGTTGTCTCTCTAGACGTTCAGGTTATTGGTTTAGGCTGGTAAGGCTCAGGCCAACTCAGCCTTGGTTGATTACTTGACTGCTTTGGCATATATGTATCGTTTTATTACTATTTGGTCGAGTTGGCCAGGTGTGGTACATGATTAAAAAAATTGGAGGACCAACTTGACACTTTTGAACCAAACTAGCAGCAAAAAAATTAATTAAACCTAAATATTTTTACTCTATGTTATATTTAATTTTATGTTTTATTATCTATTATCATGTTAAATGTGTTGCTCTATGAAAGAAAGAAAAAATAACAATTTAATTCCCACTAATTTCTAAAATATAACAATTAAAAAAAATCAATAATATTTGGGGAACCATGATCCTCCCTACTCCTACCATGATTCCCATGACCTCCTTGTGCCTATCGTTATCCGCCAATATTTGTAACATCACGACCGGATATTACAGATTTAAATAATAAAAATAAGTAAATAATAAATGTTGTCCATTTAATAAATGTCATTTTCCAAAAATGTGGAAAATTTAAAACTTTATTGCATTTATAAGGTATCTCAAATTAATTCAACTTATAAACTTAATTATAAGCCTCACCAGATCCATGCTCCATCTCTAAGCCTCACCAGATCCACCTGCAACATCATTTGCTCACGTGTACCGCGTACACGATCGTTGCCAAACACAAGCAGATAGGGTGACCTAACAATAAAATAAGCATATATACAATCATATACATATATCACAACCACACCAAAGGAAATTCATCCTTTTATTCCATAACACATGGCCCCTACCATGTCAACCGTGTTCGACGTCTTCTAGTGAGTACCTCAAGATGTCTTGCTGCCACACCTATCAGCCACAACTAATAGAGCATGTGCGGGAAACCATGATATGGATCACACACCGTAACGCTAGGTGGAGTTCCCAATACGAATAACATTTGTAATGTCCCAAGACGCTAAGAGCCTCTGCACACATTGAGTTTGCATCTATCGCCTGACGGAACTAATTCTGCCGCCATGCGCCACGTTTCCCAGGCTTCTCTGATTTCCTTGTTGTCGCCTAGCGATTCGTACCTCACCGCCAGGCGCTATACCAATACAATGAGGTTTCTGGTTTTAAATGACTCAGTGCTTTTTCCCCCTTTCTAACCTTTTTTCCCTTCAACACTAGCTTGCTAACTTGAGTACTACAGTCGTACATTACAACCCATAATTCTTATTCACCTCACCACAGATTAGTTATGAATTATGATCTACTCCAATATGCTAGCGGATGATGACTTGATACAATGGAGACATATTACACCTGTTTAAACCTGAATTACTAAGTATCCATTTCTTAGTCATTAGTATCCTGTCATATACTAGAACCTCTGCCCCATGTCTTTGACTTCAGAAGGTCTCTCTCTCACTTGTTTTTGCCCTTAATTCCCCACATCAATTCCACTTTTAATTGGTTACATGGCTAAAACGAAAATTATCATTATTCCCACTTAATTCTCATTGAATTAGTGTTTTAGGATAGTTTTCCAGCCCCCCCTTGGCTGTTAGGGTTTCTTTGCCCTTTCACCTTCATGCCAAAAAAGAATTTTGGCAAAAAGAAGTTTAGTTTTGGATTTACCAAGATTCGAACCCATAACCATGTCAATGTCATATCATTGCACAACCATTCATCCAATTTATGTTTCGTGATAATTCCTATAAATTCTAGGACTACATTATCACTCATCATGTTCATGCATATCATTAAAAATAATAATAAATTAAATAGCACATAAATGGCATATTTAGGACTTGAACCAAAGTCCTCTTAACACACCCAAGTACTCTCAACCATTTGAGTTAGTACTTTTCCACGTCACATCAGTCAATAATTAATGCCATAAAGGCTCCCACTGCCCGCATTTATTAATTAATTATCAATTTAATTAATTAATTTTCACGGGTCTTACATTTCCCCCATCTTAAAAATTTTCGTCCTCGAAAATAGGACTTACTCGGAAATAGGTGAGGATAAGACTTCCTCATGAGATCCTCCATCTCCCATGTCATCTCCTGTGTTGCCTCGTCCCATAGGACTTCATAGTTTGGATCTCTTTCCCTCTGAGTTGTTTTACTTGAGAATCCACGATTCTCACTTGTCCAACTCCAATGGTCAGATCCTCGCGCACTTGGACATCATCTTGCTCTAGTACATGTGTAGGATCTACAATGTACTTCCCTAGCTGTGATAAGAGGAATACATTGTGCAAGTTTGCCATATGAGGTGGCAAAGCAATCTCGTACGTCGTTGGTGCAATCCTCCTTGTGATCTGGTACGACTCGATGAATCTAGGACTCAACTTTCTCAACTTGAGAGCTCTCCCAATACCGGCTGTAGATGTAACTCTAAGGAATACATGATCACCTGCCTCGAACTCAAGTGGCCTCCTCCTCTTATTTGCATAAGATTTATGCCTTCTCTGAATTGCACACATTCTATCCTATATCACCTTCACTTTCTCAGTGGTCTACTGTAAGAATCCTGGCCCAAGCACCATTGACTCTCCATCCTGCATCAAACACAATTGTGTCTTGCATCTCTTACCATACAAAGCCTCGTATGGTGCCATCCCAATGTTCTAGTGGTAATTGTTATTATACGTGAACTCCACCAGTGGAAGCATGTCACTCCAAGTGCCCAGGTGATCCAACACACAAGTCCTCTAATGAATGTATGGTTCTCTCCAACTGACCATCTATTTGAGGGTGATAAGCTGAGCTCATTCTTAACTGTGTGCCCAGTGCTGTCTGCAGCGATTGCTAGAACTGCGGTGTGAATCAAGGATCTTTGTCTGATACAATGCTCGCTGGTACCCCATGTAGTCTGACCATTTCTCTGACATACAACTATGCCAATTTTTCCATGGACATCTTCTGGTCAATTGGGAAGAAGTGTGCACATTTCGTCAGTCTGTCTGCAATAACCCAGATCGAGTCATGTCCCCTCACAAACCTCGGCAGATGTGTAACATAATCCATGGAAATGTTGTCCCATTTCCACTAAGGGATATCTAGAAGCTCCAACGCACCACCTAGTCTCTAGTGTTTAATCTTCGCCTTTTGACATACTAGACACGATGCCACACAATCCGCTACATCTGTCTTCATACATGTCCACTAAAAGGCTGCTTTCAGATCTTTATACATCTTAATCATACCTGGGTATATGCTAAGACGACTTTTATGCCCTCCTCCATGAGCATCTTCCTTAGTACATGCTTTCTAGGCACACAAACCCTCTCTCTGAACCGCAGGATGCCATCTTTGCCCATCCTAAAGTCATTTCCTTTATCAATGTCTAACCATCCAATGATTTGTTGCAGCTCCTGATCATTTCCCTACTCCACCCGAATCTCGTCCAAGAACTCATTAGTGATTCTCAGCATGTTGCACCTTATATGACCTGCATCCATATTTAGTCCCAAGTTCATATCACGTAGCTTCTCAATAAGAATTGTAGTTCCTTCATCATCATGGTAGACAAATGAACTCTCTTTATGCTCAGTGTGTCTGCTACGACATTGGCTTTACTAAGGTGCTACAACAGCTTGAGGTTATAGTCTTTCAAGTATTCCATCCAATGCCTCTGTCTCATATTCAGTTCCTGATGATCAAATAAGTATTTTAAACTCTCATGATCGTTGAACACTTGGAACTGAGAACCATACAAGTAATGCCTCCAAGTCTTGAGGGCAAATACGACTGCAACTAAGTCTAGGTCATGCGTCAAATAATTTTTCCCATGCACTTTCAGCTGTCTCGACGCATAAGCTATTGGTCTTTTATCCTGCATCAACACATAACCTAAACCCTGATATGAAGCGTCACAATACAACTCAAACGTCTTGGTCGTGTCTGGAATGACTAACACTGGTGATTCATCAACCTCCTCTTCATATCCTCGAAGTAAGCTTGCACTCATCCGTCCAAGAGAAAGGCTGGTCCTTTCTGGTGAGCTGTGTCAATGGCTGCAACATCTTGGAGAATCCTTCTAGAAATCATCGATAATAGCCGGCTAAACCTGTAAAACTTCTCACCTCTATGACTGTTTGTGGCCTCTCCCACTTCACCATTGTCTCAATCTTAGCCGGGTCCATTGCTATTCCTTGAGATGATATTACATGACCCAAGAATTGCACTTCATCCAACTATAATTCACACTTTGATAGCTTCCCATAGAACTTATGCTCTTTGAGAATTGCCAGCACCACTCTCATATGATCTTCGTGATCTTCCCGACTCTTAGAATCTATTAGTATGTCGTCAATGAATACAAAGACGAACTAATCTATATACGGTCAGAAGATTCTGTTCATGTAGTCCATGAAGATTGCAGGAGCATTTGTCACCCCAAATGGAATCACCACATATTCGTAGTGTATCGTGACCTGAAAGTTGTCTTCTATACATCCTCAGGTTTGACTAAGATCTGATGATATCCAGATCTCAAGTGAATCTTTGAAAACATCCCTGCTCCCCTCAACTGATCCAACAAGTCATCAATCCTCGATAGTGAATATTATTCTTGATAGTCAACTTGTTCAACTACCGATAGTCAACACAAAGTCGAGAACTGCCGTCCTTCTTCTTCACCAATAATATAGGTGCTCCCCAAGGCGATGCACTCGGTCGAATGAATTTCTTCTCAAATAGGTTCTCAATCTGCTTTTTCAACTCAGCTAATTTTGTTGGTGCCATCCTGTATGGTGCCATTGAGACTGTGCCAGCTCTAGGGATGAAATCAATAGTGAAATCTACATCCCTACTTGGTGGTAGTTCTTGAATTTTGTCTGGAAACACATCAGCATACTCGTCCACCACCGGTATGCTTCTAATCTGCTTAGTTGTACTCTTCTTCTCCCCTTGAGCCACTATTACGTAACAAGTAACTCCAGCTTCTATTTCCTTCATTGCCTTCTGAGCTGAGATCAACTCCAGTCTTACTGTCTCTGGGAATACCACACTACGCCATTTATAATCAATAATAATGTGGTTACTGGACAACCAGTCCATCCCTAGAATCACGTCGAGACCCTCTATCGGCAAGCAAATAAGATTCACCTTGAACTTGCGGCCTGACACTTCTATAAGGCATCCCACACAAACATAGTTGGTGGATACCTCGCTAGATGTCGGCGTCGCGACTATTAACTCGCACCCTAGCTCTCGCATCACAAGTCTAAGCCTCCTCAAACATTCATTGGATACGAATGAATGGGTAGCTCCTAAGTCAAACATCGTGATTAAACAATAAACAAGTAGTGATAAAGGATTGATCCCTACCAAGGATGATGGCCCATCACACATGATTAGAAGAAAGGGAGTTCCTTGATCCCTTTCTTTGCTTTTATTTTCTTTACATTAAAATTCCATTAAGTTGGCTTGGTTGACTACTTTTAAGTTGACTTATTGATCTTGACTTACATCTTTATCATTCCTTTCCTTTCCATTTTATGCTTTCTTCTTCCTTTGTGTGTGTGTCTTAGGTTTTACTCCTTTTATGTTTTATCCACTCTTATTTGTTTTAAATCAATCCACTCTTCTCTTCTCTAGAACCTTGGAAAGGAACCTTCACATCTAGATAGCTTGCTATCTTAATGTCCAGTGGGGATTTCCTTGGTTTTCTTAATCAATCATCACCATATTCATTAATCTTCTGAAAGGAATAAGATAAACCTACATCATTTGGTATTTATAGCTTTGGTTGTCCTTGAATATGGTGTTTTCATGTTTTAACCTTATCTTGTGTAGCTATCTTTGAATGGTTCACATAAAAACAGTACTGGCAGCAACGTGTACGTTTTTGAAAAACATACTACAGTTAGCTTAGTGGTCCAAAAGTAACGTTCTTTATATCAAAAGAAAGCCCTTTAAGTCTAGTTTCCAATAAAAAAATGAACGCATTTGGAGTTCTGTGGAGAGAGTTATGGTCAAAGGAGTGATTAAAGGTCAAAGCTGTCGAGAATACGAAAAACAACATTTTCAGGTTATGTTGTGGCAATTTTGGCTTCAATTTTGTGACTCTTTTTGCTCCTAAATGTGGTTTGATAACATGTCTTTGGATGCTTAGTCATTGAGCTTCAAATCCATGAGTTTAAATGCATCATAGCTACATATTTGTGTTTTTTTGTATGTCATGTTGAATCTTTAAATGTATCTAACTTTTGCTTGAGTCATATGTCATATGTAACTTGAAGTTTTCTTATTCTTGTTATTCCAAGTATTTGAATATTGCATTCACTTTATGTCTTCGTTGATGTATGTTCCTTGAAATTGATTTTGACCTAAAATTTGAGGAATTAAGTGACCAAGCCACCCAAAAACACCTTTCTATCATCTTGTGAAACTAGTTTGTGAAAGAAGAAAAATTTTTGGTGCTCTTCTACTATGGGCCGAGAGCAACATTGCTCTTTGGTGAACAAAACTTGCAAAAATCACTAAGTGTTATGCTACTAGTTTTCATATTGGAGTGTTGGGTGATATTGGCTAATTAGTTTCATGGTTAAACTTGGTTATGATCTTTCTTGGTGTATGCATGATTTGGGACTTGGTAGTTCATGTTCAAGTATTTTCCATAGAGTCTTTAAACATGTCCTTTTCTTTTTTAGTCTTTAAAAAAAGTTTTGTCACATATAGTGTCTTTCCTTAGAGTTTAGCTTTCCTTGCTTTTGTGCTTTTGTTGTTTGTCTTTAGGTACTCCTTGTTTTGTCTTAGTAGTTTTCCCTTAAATTTCTTTGAGTGGTTTGCTAAAACCTTGAGTTTGTCTTTGAGAAGGTTTCAAAAAAGTATATCACTCCTTTTGGTGGATTTGAGTGTAGCCTTGCCTTGTTGCTTTGGGGGGAGGTGATTTAAACACTTGGGTGAATTTCTTTGGACCATACTTGGTGATAGAGACCATACCCCACTAAATTAAAACAAATAAAATTCAGTATATGAAAGTGAACCAAGTCATCTCCCAACGACCAATATTTTCGTCTAAAGCTTCAATTTTCAGATTCAAACACAACACAATAATACAGGGGGGTTTGGCATATTTAGATTGAAGAATTATGAACAGTTTTGCAAATGTTAATAGAACGATTTAAAATCAGTATTGACTCCTTGAATTTGAATGCAATTTTACTCATCACAAGTCACATAATTAAGGTTTTTGTCTCACCCAATCCACTCGTCCAGACCCACTAAGTGAGGGTTAAAAACGTGTTTCAATATGCAATTAAGCAATGCATACATCCATTCATTTGTGACAGTTAATCCAATTCATTAAGCATGAACAAAATCAACATGAACAACCAACCCAATCTGAAATTAAGCATTAACAGATTAAAAATAACCATTCACCATAAAATCAAGATGAAAGAGAGACAAAACATGAATTGAAAACAGAACCTCAAAGTTCAACTGCATCTCCTTCAAGTAGTCAATACATTAAATTAGAAAGCCATGAAATTCGAATTAGGCTTCACCATAAATTGTGATTCAACCATTCAAATTACTTCAAATTAGTGCAGAAAACTTAAAATGGTGCAGCAAATGAAAATAAGCAAAGAGAAACAGGGGATGAATGAAAACAACACTAAAAAATGTAAATGCTTCAATATAAATGTTACCCAAGGCGTATAAAACGTGAATACAAGCAATAGGTGTTGTCCATGACTCATAAAACGTCAAAAACGAGTGGAAAACGTGAAAAAATCAGCTTGTGCCTCCATGGGTCACCTTCCAAAGCTTAAAAACATAAAAAATGGAGGTTGGAGAGAATGGAGAAGAAGAAGAGTGCGACTACATGAAGGAGAAGACCTAAATTTCGTGGTCACATCAAATCTGCCACTCATATTTACAAAATTGCGATTATGAGATGTAGAATTAAAAAAATGCCACTACTGGGCCTCACATGTTGGCCCATTCACTCAGATGATGTGGAAATGACGTGGCAATGATGTGGTGACTCTCTTCAACTGAATATTAATGTCCAAGCTCCAAAATTTGCTTCACCCAAATACCTAAAAATAATTAAAAACGAAAATTAGGCCAAATAATGTGAAATTAGTCCAATTTCGAAACAGTGACCCAATAAAGTTCAACAGATGAAAACACACTAATAGGGCAAGGAAGAGTTACTCACCCAACCACTACTATAGTCACTCATGGAAGGGAAAAGCTGAAGAGAAACATGATAAATCTCCTTCTAAGTCTCACCAAGCACCATCAAGTAAAAATAAGTCACCAACTGGTCACACTTACCATTCCACTTCTCAAAGATCAAGTTCCATTAAATGTTTTAAATGATTAGGATATAAACACATTGCTTTGAATTGCCCAATCAAGAGGACAATGATCTTAAAGAAGAGTGATGATGAGAGTGAACATTTTTCTTCCCCTTCCCCCTAAAGTACTTCTTCCCACACTTCTTCTTCTTCAATTGAAAGGACTAAGCCCCTTGAAAGTGGATTATTAATGGTAAGGCACCAACTAGGGCAAGTTCCCAAAGAACTTGATCCTTCTCAAAGACAAAACCTTTTTCATGGAGGGTGCCTTATCAATGACAAGATATGTCCCATCATCATAGATAGTGGAAGTTGTGTAAATATGGCTAGCCCAAGGGTGGTGGATAAGTTTGGCTTGAAAACCATTCCTCATGCAAAATCCTACAAGCTATCATGGCTTAAGGAAGAAGAAATAAAAGTAACTAAATAAGTCCTCATTAACTTTTCAATTGGCAATTTTAAAGATGAGGTATTATGTGACATTGTGCCTATGGAAGCCAACCATATTTTGCTAGGTCGACCATGGCAATTTGATAGAAAAGTTGTTTATGATGGTTATGCAAACACCTATGTTTTCTCCTCCCTAGGAAAGAAGTTAACAATCCTACCTCTCCCACCTCCACAAGAAAATGAGGACAAAAATAAAATAAAATATGAAAAAGAAAAAGAAAAAGGGCAAGCTTTCACCAAGGAGTTACTTCGCTACAAAAAGATTTTTTCAAAGCAAGAGGTGCAACACCACTCTTCATTCTCTTCCCAAACAAAGAGAGATAAACAAAAACACAAACAAGAAAGAGAGAGTGGCATTAAAAAGAAAGAGGGCATCTCCAAGACTAGGGATGGTATCTGTTCTTGTGGAAACAAATAAGAGATGTTAGGGATACAAATATCGCCTTACCTCAATCCTCAACTTCTCGAGTTGGCATCTTCTCGCCTTGTATATGCCATCTGCCGGTGCATGCAGTTTGGACCCTCGAGGGGATACCTACGGAGAGGGTCTGACAATCAAGTCAACAAAAGGGTTCTTAAAAAGTCAAATATCTGATTACGGGATTAATGAAAGTGTACCTTTAATTGCTGAGGTCCACGTGTATTTATAGAGTCATTAATTATTTTGCCCTTCTTATGGGCTGGGCCATTGTTTCGCTCTTAGATGGGCCTGGGTCAAGCCCAGGCCCTAAGTTAGTGTTTATTAGTACTAGGGGCCCTATTTGCAAAATTCTAAGTTTAATGTCATCAGCTTATTACTCCTTATCTTTCGAAGTAGGCGGCCTGGACTACTATGTGTTTATGCTTGACTACTTGTGTACTTAGTAATTAAATGAGGTTATGTATGGACGGCCTTGGCCGTGTGGTCTCCTTGTTCCGCCTAGGTGCAGTACACCAGTCTCCCAGCCTTTGTCGAGAGAGCTGTAGCGCCAAAGGCTTGGAAGTGTACGAGTAGTTGCCTTGATCTGCCTAGGTGCAGTACACCACCCTTCTAGCCTTTAAGTGTTATGAACAGTGTTAAGGCTAGATCATAAGGAGTGATGGTAGATGAAGGGGCGCTAGATGTCAGAGGTCCAATCAGAGGGGTTTGCGCCGCCATTTTGAGTGTTATTACGTTTCGCGTTTATTGTGACGCTTCATGTGAATGATGCTTTTGGCGGGAAAAGTTGTAGTGGTTCAGATTGTTGATTATAAATACAGTTGTTGTTGAAAATTTGTTTACGTTGGTTCATTTGCAAGAAATTTGAGAGTAGTTATTTGTGTGCGTGAGAGTTATCCGATAAGTGCTTTGCATCTGTCGTCATCTTATTGTTAAAAAGGTATGTCTAGTGCTAGTGGTAATGTGTCATTATCTTCTTCGGGTAATGGTAGTGAGCGGTTTTGGGGGAGATGGGAGTAGTCATTCTGATGGTGGGACTATGGTAGGTACAGGGAGGATTCCGATGGAGACAGTCACTGAGGTAAGGGAGGATCCCCCAAAAGAAATAGTAGAGAGCAACTGGTCGGCCAAGTCCGGATATCAATGGGTTACTCAAGATGTTCGGACCCAACATTCATTGTTCAGATGGTCTAGGTTGCTTAAGCCATGGCTCAACTACGTACCTATTTTGGAGAGGAACATAAGCCATGACATAGTGGCTTTAGAGAGGGTAAGCGTTGTCAACTGCGTTTGCCACGGTCAAGAAGAAGCAGCCGAGGGGTTCTTCTACATGTATATGTGCCACTTTTCACAGTTGTACGTGAGGCTGCCCTTTGATGATTTTACCATGGGGGTGCTACGCTTATTGAACGTTGCCCTTACGTAGCTGCATCCAAACAATTGGGCGTACTTACAAGCTTTTCGGGTTCTTTGCCAATCGTTATATCTGCAACCATCCCCGCAATCATTCTTGTATTTCTATGATACGAGGCCCAAGCATCCGACAACGTGGTTATCATTGATAAGCCGACCGAGTATAAGCAGGCTGGAAGCGTTCACCCAATCGTTCAAGCATTTTAAAGACGGTTTCTTCAAGGTGGTCGTGAAGGAGTCTGTGCGATTGTAATTTTACAACGATGACGGGAACACTAAATTCCCCTTTAGTTGGACCGACAACCCTTGGCGGTATAAGGATATGAAGAAGGAGGGATTGTCGTTGGCGGATAAGGAGGTGGTGGAGACACTGATGAAGTTTAATGATAGGTTGCCCATTAAGGGCTTAGTTAGGGTTTATAATTCAATTCATCCGATTGTTGATATAGAAGGTATCTTTTTTTTTTAAGTGCTACGTTGTGTTTGAGTAAACTAATCAGCGTTTGTTGTGATCATTGTGGGGCATATGGCACAAGTTGGAAAGAAGAACTTGAACCTTTTTCAAGCTCTTAGGAAGGAGAAAGCAGCGAAGGCCAGGGCTGCTGGGAGCATTGAAGTTCCCAATCTACAAGATTCCTTAGTTGAAATGCATGTACACGGGGGATTGAAGAGAAAAGCGGAGGTGCCCGCTAAGCAGAACAGATGGAAGGATGTGAAGAAAGTAAGGGCCACCCTATTGGGGCCAGGAGTTTACCGCCAGGCGGGTCCTCTTTAGGAACCCAAAATTAGACCAGAATGTATGTGTCGCTTGGCGGCTTTGAGTATCTCGCCAGGCGGTTTCTGGAAATTTTCAAAAACACAAAATTTAACAGAACAAAAGGGAATTCATGTATAATCATCACATACTTAACATGCAATTCATGCTTAAACGTAAAGATTAACGCGTATAGCTCCCCTAACTTGAATTCCCTTATTTAAAATTGAAAATGCTAGAGTTCCTTGTCGGTGGTAGCTCTTGACTCCCTTTCATCAACTCTAATCCTCTCCAATGTATCTTCAACCCACTCTCACACAAAAATTTCATCATTGAATTAGTGTTTTAGGATAGTTTTCCAGCCCCCCCTTGGCTGCTAGGGTTTCTTTGCCCTTTCACCTTCATGCCAAAAAAGAATTTTGGCAAAAGGAAGATTAGTTTTGGATTTACTAAGATTCGAACCCATAACCATGCCAATGTCATATCATTCCACGACCTTTCAACCAATTCATGCATATAATTAAATATAATAATTAATTAAATAGCATAGTTAGGACTTGAACCCAAGTCCTCTCAACACACCCAAGTACTCTCAACCATTTGAGCTAGTACTTTACATCAATCAATAATTAATGCTATAAAGGCTCCCACCATCCGCATTTATTAATTAATTATCAATTTAATTAATTAAATTTCACGAGCCTTACACATTTCATCTACTTAAAACACGCACACATAATATCATGATATCAAACCATGAATACCATTTTAGATAAGCCCTTCGTACCTCATCAATTTGATTTGGTGGTATTGTCAAATTTGAGGATGCTTTTCCTGGATCGCGTTCTAATGAATTTTTAAATTCATTATATGTAACTCTAAGAACTTTAGAGATTTATTTTTCATTATCTTGAATTCTTGGTTCTCATGAAAATTCTAAAGTTTAGTTAACAGTTTAGTTAACGTAGATGCATTTTTTTTATCTTTATCACAAACCTTCCTCTCTAAAAGAAAGAATCAATTTTTGTACTCTTTATCATAACCTTTCTAATATAAATTTATCACCTCTCTCCTATTTAGAAAAAATAAAATTTATATTCACAAATCACAATTATCACAATGCAAAACATAACGAAACTCATAACACTTTAATTCAAACATAACGAAACTCATACCGCTTTAATTAAATAAGTTAAATAAGCAACATGGTATAAATTCAAAACTTAAAAAAAATTACCATAGGCAGCAGAAAACACAAAATCACTAAATTTCATAATTGAGGGTTATAAGAATTTGGAAAAAATTATAATTAGAGTTTATACCAATTTCATAAAAGAATTCCTAAAATCATAATTAGGGTTTATACAAATTTAGGATAAACTTACTTTGGGAGAAACATCCTAAAAAGAATCATAAATCTAACACATAAATCATAATAAGATACTAACCTTGATATGTGAGAAATCATGCAAGAATGTATGCTTCAATCTCAATCTATGTGTTCCCCAACCTCTATTTCCCAATCTATCTCTTTGTATTTATTTCTCCTCATACACTTTCATGATAATTTACATGGTGGAGAGATCTTATAACTAGAAAAAAACTCTAATCTTTTTTATAAATCAATGTCTCCAATAAAATTTTTTATTTTATCTTTTATTATAATTTGTGATAATATAAACTTGATATAAATAATATATAAATATAATTTTAAAAGATATATAAATATATATAAAAACTAAATTTCAAAAAAAAAAATTGGTGGAGCCATGGCTCCCCTGTAACCACGTAGTTTCGCCATCGGATACAAAGCTGTTAAGTTAATAGGATGAGAAACAATCCTACAAGGAAGCAACATGAATCCGCTATTTGTAAAATATAAAAATAATCATAATGTTATTAAGGAAAAAAGAAAGAAGAGATTTTTTTTCTTTCTTCTAAACTTTTTGAAAAAAAACAAAAAAATGGCCGAAGAACCCACTAGTATTAGAAAGGCCACTTCGCCCGGATATATATATATATATATATATATATATATATATATATATATATATATATATAAATAAAATTTGAATAATTTATGAAGAATATATAATTATTTCTTTAAAATTATATTTAGACACTAATTTAAAAAAAAAAAACTTAAATTTAGATTAACATATAACTACATAAAATTCATTTTAACATTTATACACAAAAATATTTAAAAAATAAAATATAAATACTTGTATTTCATTTTACGAAAATTATTTTGATATTTTTGCCGTTAAAGTAGTGTTTTTTATTTGAAAAATTAAATTTCAATTTTACTTTCAAGTTCGTAAATTTTATTTATTTATGTTAAAATAATATAAAAACTTATATAATTTACTCAAAGTAAATTAAAAATACTATAAAAACAACATGATTTAAATATGAGTGTCACTTTTTTTAGATTTCAGCATATCCCAATAAAAATAATAAAATTATAACTATTATTTATCCACATTTAAAAATTTACTACAAAGATAAAAAATACAAATCAAGAAAAATAAAAAAAAAAACATATGAAACCCATAATAAAAATTTATCAATGTCACTTGTGACATCCGTTTAATAGAAGGAAATATTATTGAATAAATATCACATAAAATAATATAAATGAGCACAAAAAGTGAGTATAATAGAATAACATTACAGTAATCCAAAATATACAACAAAATTTAAAAAAAAAATCTCATATAAAGAACATTAAACAAGATATAGAGAAAGGTCGTCAAATCAAAGCAAAATTGGTATTAAATGCTAATCGAAAAACAAAAAAAAAAAACTAAGTGATCACGTGTGGTCCTGCACCCCTCCTAACCACTTAAATAAAAATGGCATATAAAAAATATAAAAATGGCATTCTACTTTCTGGTTCAAGGTTTCTTTCTATTCGATCTCTAACTGTGATTAAAAAAAATGGTTTCTTTCTATTCGATCTCTAATTGTGATTAAAAAAAATGGAAAATGATACAGTGACAAACCAAATTTGATAATTTATCTTACAATGTGATGTGATACTTATAATTTTTTTTTCAAATCTCACATTTGTTTTGTTTGAATGGCACAAAGGCCAAAACCGCAAGCGGCGTAGTTGAGGTGGAGAGAACGTTGGTCATCATCCTTAACCGTGAACTGGAAGTCTTTAAACGATGATCTTTTTCTTTAACCTTTGTTGTTCTTCTTGAAGTCCTTCATTCGAAAAGTCCCTTTTCTTCTCCGTTTTTGTCTTCTTGTTGTTTGTTGTAACGGTGTGGGTTTACCCATTGGTGGAAAGCTCTGTTGGTTCGTCCTCCATATTGATTGTCGCGGAAAGGAGTCATTTGTTGTGGAGTGGTGTGGTGACTTTCCTCGGGTGCGTGTGTCGCTTCCGTCTTTATCGTCGAAGGTTATTGGGGTCCCTTATTCTAGAGGAAGTGGGTGGTGAGTTAAGTTTATTTACGCATTTTGGTTATGATTATTACTTCTTGAAAAGGACAGGTCGAAGTTTGTTTTTTGTTGGGAATATGGATTGTTTGGGTTAGGGTTAAATATTTATCTTATTAGTTTGTATCATTTTCATTTCTGAAATTGTTCATTTTCCTCTGAAAATGCTTCTTCCTACATTTGTTGTTGGAATAAGTTTATCCGTCTTGTGTATTTAATCATTACAACAGAATATTTTATTGAGTGTACAGAACTTGATTGCTGACTCTGTCGTCATTTTGGTGTTCGATTAAGTTTTTTGGTCTTGTGTATTCACTTTAAATTACATTCCTGTAAATAATTCTTATTTTATTTTATTTACAGTGGAGGGTAATTAGAGATTCTGATAAGCAGAAGGTTTGAGTGTTGTTGAACGAAATTTGGTGCCCTCTTCATTCTTGAATCCATTGTAAACATAATGTGGCAGGATTAAAGGTATTAAATGCAAACTAAGAGTGTATTAAGTGCTTACCCAATTCTTCTGTTTTGCACTTATTCTCAACATTTACATAATGGATTGTTATTTGAAAAATAATTTTGGAGTCCTTGCCTTATTATTTAGATTGTAATCATGGACAACAATTTCAGGAATTATTATTGAGTCCTTACCTTATTAATGTTAAAGTAACAATGAATATGTGAAGTGTTTTTCCTCTTTTCTGTTAAAAATGAACATAGAAGTTATTCCAATATGTCAAGTAGGTGTGAACCCCAATCTAAATAAGTGCTATTCCATGTAATATGTTTTTAACTTACTCAAGATAACGACCAATCGCAATAATTTAGACAACTAAAATTAAATGCTTGGCTTATTTATGAAATTGTAACACTAAATAGGAGCATTACTTCTCGTAATGTTAACTTAAAAACTAATAAAATTTTTATTCCACTATTTCAAGTATGTGTTAATCATAATGCAAATAAGTTAACCACGTTATATGTTTTTTTTTAACACCCTCTATTTTATATTAATTATATTTAATTTTGTTGTTTAAATATATAGTACGAAGTAATTTTATGATTTCATAAATAAATTGACAAAGAGCTTTATACAATGGAAAAGATGATTTTTTTTTGTGCTAACTACTTCTTATGTTGAGTTGTATAAGTAAAATTGTGATTAAAGCTTCATTAATCATTGGATTAGGCTGAAATATTTATAGAGCATTCTTAAAACATAGTTCTTCAATATGAACGGTGAGATTTTCAATTGGAGGTGTATGCAAGGAGCAGTTACTTCCGCAAAAGTAAGGTCTCCAGCTGTTGTCCAGTTCTGAGTTACCTTGGTAAATATATTATTCCTGCTTCGTTAACCGTTAGATCAAGATGACATTTTTACACAGAGTTATTAAGACATAGTACTAACGTTTGACCGTTGGGATTTGTATTTATAAGTCTGGGGTGAGAGAAATAATTTTTACAGTTTGAACTAGCGTCAATTACGTCCTGTTTTGGGTTATTTTAATAAACATTTGATTCCAGTTTTATTAACCATTGGATTGAGCTCCAATTTGTTCGACTTGTTCTAGAGACATAGGTCTTTAGTTTCACCGTGGGATTTACAAATAGATCTGTGTTTTAAGAGATATGAATTTTACACTTTGGAGTGAAAACAAGTCTTCTAAAAGTCAACAAGTCTTCTTGAAACTACCATGAAGTCTCCTACAATGGGAATTTCGACCAAGCTTCTCTCTATGGTTAAAATAAACTTATCCTCACTAAGGAATCTCATAAATTTACCATCAATACATCCTTATCCCTTTGTCCAAGATTTTTCCTATAAATAGGACTTCACTTTACACATCTTCTTCACAAAATCCAAA